>Ga0102918_1000027_pt1 | contig 32869 bp, 25 predicted proteins | sample Colrivmeta1563A3_FD_78202 | JGI IMG/M metagenome (GOLD analysis project Ga0102918, IMG submission 78202) | Estuarine microbial communities from the Columbia River estuary - metaG 1563A-3 | ecosystem: Environmental > Aquatic > Marine > Intertidal zone > Estuary | place: USA: Columbia River...
TAGACTTCAGAGGTACTAAAAAATACTATTTTTTTGTTGTGTTTTTTAACGAGGTTAAACACCTTTAGATTCATTTTAATCATGTCATTCAAAAATGAATCTTTGTGAGCATCAATAAGATCAATACCAACCGGACTTGCTAGGTGATAAACAATGTCACAGTCTGCAATTGCGCATTCAAGAACAAGCGAATCAGCGCACAAGTCTACCCCAGATTTTTTGTCTAAAGAAGTGATGTCATGAATATTTATCCAATTTTGTATACAAGCCTGGCCAATAAAACCGTCACCGCCTGTAATCAACATTTTCATATGAATTTATTACGTATTTCGTGTATGTTATCTGTTTGAATGTTATTATAATTATATATGATATTTTTATGACCGGTTATTGACAACGTTTGTTCTAAAAATGAGTCTATTGTAATATATTTTATAGTGTTAGACATATCATTTTCTAAGACACTTCCAAGTCGTAATTTTTTCATAAGTCCTTTTTTACGACTCCTGTCATAGACTCGCGGAATACGCAATATAATATAGTCATCATAATTATCAATTATATACTGTTCCATCAGGAGTTTACTATAGCAATAGACATTATTTGGTGTCTCTGCTCCGGCCGTACTCGCAAATATAAATTTCGCTTTGTTTCCCTTTGCTACTTTTAGCATATTACGAGTGCCATTTACTATGGTGTCTATTGTCTTTTCTGCATCTTTAAAATCATAGTCATCACTTGGGCCGGCAAAATGATATACCGAACCTATATGATCAATATCATAGTAGCGACGCACGTCTCCATAGTCAAGAGTATTTGTTAAATGCTTACACAAATGACCACATAAAAACCCACGTGATCCAGTTACTAAATTTATTTCCATACACAGTTGTCCCACCCTAAGCGTATAAAGTTTGTTTGTTTATTTCGTATGCACTCTTTTAAAGTGCGTATAAATTCTCGACGAGTGCATGGTTCGTATTTATTTATTTTAAGTGCATCCATGAGTGCGTAGTCATCGTCAGGAATATGTCCAATGCCACATGCGTTATAGCAACCATTTGCTCCAGCATTTACCAGTGTAACACTCTTACCAAAGTGAGTCACGCTAAATTTTAGTTGTTCATAGCCTCGTTGATAAACAAATCCCGCAACTCCATAGACTATTACAGTTTTACCTTGACTTGCAAGTCCTCCTGCGATATTAATCATGTTGCTCTCCTGAACACCAATGTTAAGACACCGGTGTGGATACTTGTTTTTAAACCGAGGAAAACTCCACATATCTGCATGTAAAAAATATAGGTCTGGATTATTATACCGACTCAAAAAAATATCAAGTGAGCGCCTCATACTAATAATTTATAGTGCCAAGATACTGGATCAGCTTCCATATAATGTACGCCTTTTCCTTTCTTTGTGTGACAAAAATAAACTAATGGAGATTTTCTATTTAAATGAATATTATCAAACGCTAATCGCAATTTATTTTTATCATGACCGTCTACGTCAATGACTGTCCAGCCATAGTCTTTAAATAGATTAGAAATTGGTTTTATACAAATTATATCACCTGTTTTTCCCGTAACTTGCATTTGATTATAATCAACTGTAACAACTATGTTTTTTAGTTGTTTCGCACCAATATACGCAATAGCTTCGAGAGTTGAACCCATTTGTAATGACGCATCACTTAAATTAACATACACAGTATCAGTTGGAGTAGCCATTGCAATGCCAGTCGCGACTCCTAAGGCGTTCCCCATTGTTTCTTCACTAAAATCAACAAATGGTATTTCGTTGTGTTTGACACCGACTGAAAGATTTTTAATACCATCTAAATAACCGCAATCCTTCCATACAAGATAATATGTTTGTGATCCAAATGGTTTTCCCAATATAATTTTATCTTTAAATGGAACTATATATTTTTCAGTAAACAATACATCAATATAGTCAAGCATTGATAATGCCGACGGAATATGACTTAAAAAGTTTAATTTTGAATAATTTAGTAAATTAATTATCATAAACACCAACTTGATCGGAAACACAAATATTACATTCTGAATGGCGACATATTAGTCCCCCAGTTGCCAATTGTTCTACATATTCATTTGTTACTTCTGTTAATAATTTACAAACTTTTTGAGAGTTAAATTGATCAAATGTCCAACAGTTATCATTGGTGCATCTAGCAATTCTACCATCTGGCATCATTGCAATTTCATAAGGCAAATGACATTTTGTACCAGTAAAACTAAAATTTTTATTAAAAATTCTATCAACTACATGAATACCTCGCACATAATACGGTAAGCTTTTTAAAATGTCTAATTCATAATTAGTTATATCTGCTGATAGTATTAAAGGGCACTTACCCTCATTATTTAAAACTAAATGATATTCAATTTCTGGAATACGTTTTTGTAAGGCTTTAAATTGCCAAATATTTTTACGTGTATTTATCATCATCATTGGTATTAACTTAACTGGAATTACAGATTTTAAACGCCTATAATGAGAATATATTTGATCTATACTTTTTAAATATTCACAGTGTATAGACCATCGCACTACATATGGTATATCATAATTATTAAATAACGTTATATATTTTTTTAAAAAAGAAAATACAGATTTATAATCATTTTTTTGGTCAAAACTAAATGATGATAATAATTCAAAACTGATATTATCGTGTCGTTCAATACGATCAAAAATATATTTAATTTGATTAAAAATCAATAGGGGTTCACCCCAACCGCTTCCAAGTTCTATAAAATAACCCTTATTTACTAAATAATTTATTAAATCTACTATTCTATCTAACAATAAATTATTTTTGGGTTTATTGTTTTCTTTAGAAACAAATTTCATGCAACAATATGAACAGTCTAATGGGCACACATCAGTAAGTGCTAATTGTAATATTATGTTTTTCATGTTATATAAAACGTAATCTATCAACTGTTCCGCTACTATCATCTAGAGGACCTCTAGATGTATGAGTAATATCAATGTTATTCATGGCAATAAATTGGTGTATATGTTTGACATGACTTATATGATATGCATATTGATTAAATCCTCCATAATTATATATTATGGGATATGGTTCAGCTAAAGAAGTGCATTCATTAAAATAACATAATTGTGCTATTCTATTATCAACATGTTTAAAATTAAATTCTTTAGACAATTTATACAAGCTAGCTTCTTGTGATAAATGTAATATAGATGAAGAAATATGTTCGTTGCATATTTTTAAAATATTTTTATTTTTTACTTTATTTGTTATACAAATAATATGATCAATCCACTTTTGCCAAAAATCAGAATGTGCCGGGTGTAATATAAACCATCCGCACGGGAAAAATTTAAACCAATCTTCCTTACTTATTATGCTATAAAGCTGTTTAGCTTCGCGACTAATTTTTGTTACGGTGTTAATAGCATGTTTTGAAGCACTATCTAAAACCTTATTATCGCTTACACAAAAATAACCAGAGTCATATTGCTCTAATATTTTATGTAAGTCACCAAAACACACAGTATCATTATCAATATGAAGTATATAATCTTGAGTAATATATTTTTTTGCTAATAGAATTGATTTTGGTTTTATTATATCAGTATATAAAATTTCTTTATTTCCCTTTACTTCATCATGCATATCAGGACAATCTATATGAAAAATTTCATATTTTCTAATATGATCTTTTGTGTCATCTGAAATAGAATAACGAGATGGGGTCACTGCATATATTTTAATATTGGGATTATATTTACGAATAGTATATGTTAATAATCTAAATTGCATCTCATAATTATTAATGCCTTCAACTATAAGCACAACTGCTAAACTATTTGTATTCATTATAAATAAATTGTGGTAAAAATTTTTAAATTGTTAAAAAAACAATTATACGAAAAGTATAAAATTGACAATTTTTATCTTAAAGCACTTGGAAATACCAGCAAAACATTATTTATAGTAGAAATAAATTCTGTACAATATAAGGTAATAAATAAAAGTGAATTATATCCGTATATAGATCAACTTTCAAATATTGACCCAAGTAAAATATCTTATTTAATTAAAAAAACAAAAGAACACCCTGTGTTTGGAAACTTATTTTATAAAAATAAAAATTTTCTACTAAATAAATTAAAAAAATATTATTTTTGTGCTCAAATAATTTATGATACTGAACACTTTTATTTATGTGAATATTTTCCAGAATATGTTCTATTGGAAAATAAGCATTTCTTATTAGAAAATAAACATTTATATCTAAAATATTTGTGTTTTGGAAAAAAAATAATCACGCCAGATATCATTAAAAATAGCAAATTATATAAAGATATATCAAGTAGCATTCTAACAATAATAAAAAATGAAGAGGATACTGATGCTATGTCAAACCAAAAATTTAATAAAATTCGCAAATTTTGGTTTAATAAAAGGGTTTGGATTCCATCCGGTAATTTATCAATTATACCAAATACAACAAATATAATTGGAATGATTAATGGATTTTTTTCCGAAAATGAAAAACATAAAAATATTATGGTTAAAATTGAAAACAATAAAGTAATAGATTGGAAAATTACTGATATAGACTTTTTTCCAATGCCAATGCCATCAAATAATATCAACTGAAATCCCACCTATACGTGATACAGAATTTATATATTTTTTACATAAATCTGTACAATACATTCGACAAAAATCATATTTACCATTTACAACTTTTGTAACGTGTTCATCATTTATAAAGTTCATATCTTGATTGGCATGAAATGTTTTTTCGCGAATCATATAACCATTATGGTGACAACATAACGAATATCCGCCCATATGGTTAATAAACAAACTATTAGTTTTATATGAAGTGCATTCTATTTTTAGTTTTATATCGTTTCTCTTAATATATTTTTCTAAAAATTTATGCATAGAGTAAATTTGCTTTGGTGGATTAAAATCAGTTGGATTATAATCTAATTTTATCTGAGAATTTAACATCATATCTTCACGGTTGTCTATTGTGTATGATGCAGGTATAACTAATAAATCGTCAAATTCATGTTCATCTTTTAAGTTTATTATATTTTGTAAATCGTGTTGGTTATAAGAAAAAATAACAAATTGTAAGACTCTTTTACACGTTGAAAATTCTTTAATTATTCGATGATGATTTAAAATCGTGTTTAAATTTCCACCGCGCCGGTATTTTTGATAAATTTCTTGAGTTGACCCGTCAATTGCAAATTTAATTGTATCATTGGAATCTAACGCGCGCCCTAATTCTTTCCACCATTCGTCAGACCGAGACGAGGCATTTGTGCTTATATCAACTGTTATATTTCTACCTTTAATATATTTTAAAAGTGGTATAAGATTCTTATACATTAGTGATTCTGAACGTATTCCTATAAAAGAAATATTTTTAAGATTAACAAATCTATCGAGGATTTTTATATTGTCTTCTAATGACAAATATTTGGAACATCCTTTTAAATTTTCATTTGATACCGGATCATTTCTGGAACACATCGGGCACGATAGATTACATGAATCTATTAAGTCTATTTCAATATTCGTTATTTTCTCATGAGTAAACATTATTCTCTTCGTTTAGAGTATTCTATGTCAGCGCAGCACATTTTATGACTACATTGACAAGACCCGCTTTTCCAGTTGTCATACACAAATTCTCTATCCGCCACCAAATCAAAACAGCAATTGAAAAATTTATTTTTTGTAGTTGAAAATGTTATAGCATGTTTAGGAATACTACAATTTATTCCATAAACTCCGCGCTCATAGTTATTTAATAAGGCATCTCCAATTGTCATTTCAATGCCATCTATTTTTATTGTTGGCGTCATTCGTTTACTGTGTTGCATTAAGTTCAATTCAGCAAATTTATGTAATTCGGCTTTTTTATCCCACTCATCTTCGTCAAATGAATGAGGTAAAGTAGGTTCAAGCGAAACATTATCAAACAAAGAGTTTAAAATTTTAAATCTATTGTATGACAGAGTAGCGAACCGCTTTGTCCACATATAATGAATTCCTCCATAATATCCAGATTCAACTAAAAATTTATTTTTATCAACAAACTCTTTAAAGTCTGCAAATTCATTATGAAACGAAGAAAAGAATTTAACTCGCAAATTTCTTTCTTGTAATTTTTCTACTATTTTTTGTATATTTGTGGAAAGATTCGTCTGTATATCGATATCATATATTTGGTGTTCATTTAATTTTTCTATCAGCTTGAATAGATTTTTATCGACGGTGGGTTCTCCTCCCAATATAAATGCACGCGTATTAGAAGGATACTCTATACTAAAAAGTTTATCATAGTCTATTTTATCATATCGATTCATATTATGAAGGTTGCAATACGAACAGTTATAGTTGCATACTTCAGTTAGATGTATCTCTAGAGTAAAACCGAAATTAGAAGCGGTTGACTCAATAGAGTTATATTTTAAATTTTTCATTAGTAAGCAATCCTTGACACATGCATCTTTCGAGAGGACATATTATATATTCTCCAGTTTGGGTGTTATCACACATGCGTAAAATTTTTGAGTTATTTGAACCCTCAACTACATAGTTGTTTTGCAAACATTTCCACCCCTTAAATTTGTTTAAATCATTAAGATAAACGTCAATGTCATTTAATAATATGTAGTCTTCATCTAAAACTAAATTATGAAGTGTTTGATTTCCGGGAATATCTCTTTGCAATTGTTTTTTTGAAAAATACAAATACTTTTCAAATTTGTCGCTGTATTTAGAGACCCATTGCTTATATTTTTCAGACTTATTTAGATAGTCGCTGCTATCACTTGGGGTATAGAGCACGTTTGGTTTCATGTGTATGTCATTATCGTGACAAAAGTTTACTATGTGCGAAATTTTATTGTCCCACGCATGACCGACCAATAGTATATGAACGAGTACATTATACCCTTGTTTTTTGGCGTATAGTATTTTATTTGTGTAGTCATCGAGATCATCTGTTTCAGATGGATGAAAAGAAAAGTTAAACCAAAACTTTTTAAATTGAGAGTGTCGATCAATCCATTTATAGTTTACCATCTTACCACAATTACTTAGCACCGCGCTGCATTTTAGTTGTTCAATTTTTTCTAATTCACGCAAAACGTAGAAATATAGTGGATGCATCGATGGCTCTCCGCCCAACAATATAACCTCTAAAGGTTTATTAATATTTTTTAACTGCTCAAGTATATTATCTAGTATGGGTTTTGAAGACAATTCATTCCATTTTAATTGTTCACGAGCATAGCAATAAAAACAATTTTTATCGCATATTGTATTGATATCCCAATGCAAACGAAATGAATGTGATAGACCATAAGAACCTGACGCTGGTTCCTTACTTGGGATTCTAAACTGTTCAATATATTCCATATAATTACCAGGTGATTAACACTGTATTTTCACTATTTTTGGGTTTTTCTTCACTAATACTAACATTTTTTTCTGCTATGATATTAGCAAATTCAACGTGATTATAACCTCGCAAATTATTATATAGTATATAGCCATGTTGTGAATTTTTAATTATGTGGTTAATATACAAATCTTGCAATTCATAATCACATTCTGACAATGCAAAGTTACTAATGACCAAATCATAAGAAGAGACGTTTAATTTAGTATGATGTAAATATTCTAATTCGATATCGTCAAGATTTAAAGTGGTTACATACGTTTTAATTAGATTTAAAACAGACTCTAAATCAATAAATGTATATTTTCGAGGTTTAAATAATTGACGTATAATGGTATATTGACCTCCGTATCCCGGGCCAATTTCTACGATATTATAATTATTCAAATTATAATGTGCTAAATCACTTAATATTTTTATATATTGTAGTGTAGTAGGTGAAAAAGATCCTATGTCGTATTCAAATTTTTCAGAATTTCCCAATTTATCATTTATAGTAAATTTTTCAATATTATTTATTATTAAAGAATTATTTTTAAAATAATCAATATATTGAATTCCACTCTTATAACAAACATTTTCAACTATAGAATTGTAGATTTTATTACTTTTAAATGTTTTAAAGAAATCAACATTCTTCGATGCAAGTTTACAAAATATTGGATATAATCTGTTATCTGATTCACTAGTTTTACATATTTTTTGACGCAAGTTAGCAAAATATTGAATATAATCTGATTCATTAGTCATACTTCGTCAAAGCTAATGTTGTTTTCTCCGTGTGTAGTTTGTACCCACAATTTTTTGGGTATATAATTAAATGACTCTGCGTTTTTACTTATATTTTTAAAAAGTTCCAAATCATTTTCAATATGATTTCCGTGTGGAAATTTGTCTACTAGACTCTTTTTAAATGCACATAATTGCGATAGTTGAAAATATTCTGTATCTGCATAATCTATAAATTTTTTTGCATTAGTAAAAGACGAGTATTGTTTGTTAATTTTTTGCCGCTCTAATGCAGTTGATACACTTTCATCAATATGCGGCAAACTTACATATTCACAAAAATTTATGTCAACTGTAAAATCAAGATGTTTAAAAAAATTTGGAAGCAGATAGTCATCATCTTCTAAATAAAAAACGTATGGATATTTAGCAGCATCAAATAAATTTTTGTATACAAGAGACAGATCTGAATAGCAGTTATAGAAATATTTGATGCGAATTTTATCGTGATATATCTCTTCTATATCGTCACTGTCATTGTTAACTAAAATTTCATATTCAACTTCAGTATTTTGATTTAACACGCTGTTGATACATCTCTTAAATAAAAGAGGTCTGTTGTGTGTTGGTATTAGTATGCTTATCATAATATTTTCTTATGATCTAACCCGTCGTAGCATGCATTATTTAAACATCTAACATACCTATTTAAATATGTTTTTATATCAATATCTAGCAATTTAAAAACGTTGCGCTTGTTATAAAAATCATCATTACAATGATAGACATTTAACTCATGATCAATTACCATATTTTTGATTCCACACGCGCACTTCATAAACTTAAATTTCATATGAATATTGTAAGCAGATACTTCAGAAAAATTAAAAGTGTGTTCATCATTAACTTTAAAGTTCCACCCATTTTCAAAATATTGTTTTAATTCGGGATAATATTTTAGCCAATATCTAAACTCCAAACTCTTACCAGCATCAGTTCCAATCAAATAGTCATCTTTTAAATATTCTGCATATTCGGGAATATTTCTATTTGCTAAATCACATATTTCAGTAAACCGCATCTTCAATTTTGAAGGATATGTTTCAATAATTGATTGCATTTCTCGTAAAGTCTGTTCTTTATGTAGTAGCTCTGTACTAAAAAAGCAAAAACCTAATGAATTGTAGCGATTACATATATGCATCTTTTCTACAAATTCAGCCACGTCCTGCTTGTTTAGGTGATAACTACTACAAATGTCAATCTGATGAGTGTCAGATTTTATTAAATTTACGTGTTGCAAAAATTGCTCCAAGCGGTTTGCATTAAGACTAAGATTAGTTTGGGTTTGTATAAAAAGTTCTCGGTCATGAAAAATCTCTACTAGTCTGTAGTTTAGATATTCCCAATGCTTGCTAAGAGTGGGTTCACCTCCATAAAAATAAAAAAATATACGCTTCTTGCTTTTTGGTATATCTTTTAATTTTTCAAGTACCTGATCACACTGTTCCTTTGTCCATGATTTTGTAGCGTTGTCATATTCGTTACAAAACCAACAACGATGATTGCATTTAAATGTAGGCTTTAATGTAACCTTTAAATCATAGTCAAACCAGTCTGGATGAGATATTATTTCAAATGAGGTTATCTTATCGTTAAAGCCGCTCATACAATATATCTATAAGCTCATCAGAGTCGTCTAGATATAAACTTTGAAAATCATTTTCAATATCATACCGTCTCCATTTTAAACCCGTATCTATCGATAAATATTCTTCATCTATGTTATGGTATATTACTTTTTTACCATAATATGCACATTCAGCAATAAACCTTGGGCTGCAGTCAAATTTTCGACGGGCAAGACCCTCGCCAGTTGGAGTATAGATGTATGTTCCAAATTTTGTAAAAATATCTTCTACTGGCATTTCAGGAAATGTTATTTGCGGAAAACTATCAAGCAAAGATTTGTATTGCGCTCGGTCATTTGTAAGCAACATATAATTTTTAAAGCCATATTGAAATATAATGTCTAGCAATGAAATATTGCAAACTTGTCGACAATTTGTCGTACAATACAACATAGCGGTGTCATTTTGAATATGTTCATAAGATTTATAATATTTAAACCCTATTTTTTTAATATAGTTAATCGCTATTTCATTATCTTTGCCAGAATATACCCTGTTGTCCTGTAGAAGAGTCACATTATCATATGGTAAGTTATAATGAGTGTCAATATAGGTGCATTTAAATGAAAAAACATTTTTAACCATTAAATATACACCCTGAGGAACTAGAGTATTTAACAAACCGCCATCAACAAATAGTATACTTGTATTTTTTCCTAGTATATATTTAGGTCGATTACAAAAAAAGCAATTACTTTTTATATCAAAAATTTGACTTTCATCTAATGCATATTTTGAACGTATGCATTTTTCTAAAATGTCCCATGATAAGTCTTCACATATCAATATTCCCATCTTAAATTTTTTATTCAATAACAAATAATAATCTATAATTTCGTATATATGACCACATATTCCATGATTATTATCATTCATCCAGGTCATTGACAAATAACAATCATACTTGTCATCAAGTTTAAACAGTCCCTTCATAAAAATCTTTTCGATAATAGTTTACGTCAGTTATTTTAGTTCCTCGTACAGGAATAACTTTTACGCGTGATGGCTTTTCTATGCCGTCACAAATATTAAAATATTTACAACCCACGCATTTGATTGGTTTTTTATATGTTTGTAATCTATCTTTATGCGCAGCAAGGTGTGCTAAGTCTATCTTTTCTTTAACCGTATAACTCTTAGACGTATCTAGAGTCTCGTTATATATTTCTTTATTCCAATCATAGATATCATAGATATGCTGATACTGATTACAAACATATTTTTCATAGCCAACCATAAAGCAATATGGTGTGTACCGCACATTGATTAATTTTATTTGATCTTTTATAAGGTCAATGCATCTCTTTATGGAGTCTGTAAGCGCAGTATAATCGTCTATAGGCTCAAATGTGCTCGAATCTTCCCAGTGATTTAGAGTTAAAAAATTAACTTCAAACGGGTCTATACCCTTTATAATTTCTGCGTATTGTTCAAGTCCCGAATAATTTTTCTGGTACACTGTACAGTTTATTCGGACACGCAACCCATGTTTTTTACAGTTGTCTATAGCTGCATGTATCTTTTTCCATGCACCAACCTTTCCTACAATAGAATCATGAATCTCTTCATCATAACCATGAAGACTAAAGAGCACCTCTTTTAAACCATGCTCCTTTGACTGTACTAAGAATTTTTCGTTTGAAAATGCTGAGCCATTACTTAAACAACTTATATGCTCAAACCGCTCGTTACAATAATCTAATATAGCAAACCAGTCTTTGTGTATAGAACTTTCTCCACCAGAAAGATCAATCTGAGTTATGCCATATGCATGTATATAGTCTATACGTTCTCGTATCTTTTCAAACGGTGTTTTAAGGTGTAAATGGTTTAAATAATAGCAAAACTCACATTTATAATTACAATGAAATCCAGTATCTAACTTTGCTCGGTTATTTCGTTGTGTGGTATAGTCAATATCAAAAGAATGTAAGCTAAGATTGTTTATATTCATTATTTAATTTATACTTCAAATATTCCTTAAATGGCGTTAGATTTATTTCATCTGTCTCATGATTAAACTCTGATTGCAATGTTTCCAACTCAGTTAACAGTTCGCTTATTTCAGTATGCGTTAAAGAACTATCAACAATACTCATAAAGTCATTAATTGAGGAGTCAACTGGTTGTTTGTTAATTTTAGAAATTTTATAGACAAATTTTTCTATTTTTTCGGGAAGTGGTAACAATAGTGCCGGCCAAACTCGAAGATAATCTATTAGTTTTTCGCAATTTGTATAGTCAACCTCATTTGTTGCGCAATCATGATACATTTGAATAATAGTATCAATATCCGAATGATCTTCTGGGTCGGTACTCTGCTGTTTTAATTCGTTTAACTCAGCTGTAATTTCATCAACCTTTTTATATATCAATATATGACAACATTTTTTGATATACTCTTTTTTAGAGTCTAAAACGACGTCTGCCTTTATGTCATCTAGAGTTAAAGTAAAATTTGTGTAACTTAAAAAGTCTAAAATATAATTTTCATTATCCAAATTAAATATATCAACCAATCCTGGCTTTATTGAAAGGTTGTATATATCCTCGTCAGGTAATTCTTTATTTTCGTCTTTATATTTTTTAATAATGTTGCATATTTTTTCTATTGCCTCTAGTGCAGCAGTAGAATTTTTTTCTGCATCATCTATATCATAATGATAATGCCTTGATATTTCTATTAGCGGAATTTCAATTATTTTATGAAAAATAATATCATAGACACTAATATAATCTTCATTATCATCTTGGGTAATTGTGACGCAATCACTATATTTAGAGCAACAGGTTACAAATCGATAAACTTCTCGATGCTCTATAACTATAATTGATTTATTCGCGTCCTCACGTAATACATTATAATAATTCATAATTTAAAAATTTTTATCAACGGGGAAAAATTGTGTTGTTCTTATGTCTGTGGATGTGCCATTATTTCGTATTAGAAATGTACCATTGCCTCCGTACCCAATACGAATAATAAACCCAACCCTTGAACCGTCAACCCGGTGTTGCGCATAACCTTGATAGTCAGTTGATTTAGTAGTTGCTGTGGCGCCGCTTAAGTTGTGAAATGCAGCTCCAGTATTAGCATTGCCATTTGCATTTGCTGTAACCCATCCTCTAGTTGCTAGAAAAAAAGAATAGTTTGGCCCATGGTTATCTCCCCAACCCCATGAAAACGTTACGCCGCCGTTGTCGTTATTATAGTATGTATCGTTTGTAGTTTCACTCCAACCACCAGCATAAAATCCATAAATAAAACGTTCAGAAAAAGATGACGCGCCTATTGTAGTATTATTTGTTCCAGTATGAGTAAAGTTTCCAGTGTTTCCAACACGATCTCTAAACCAATTTCTTAACGCGTTTAGAGAAGTATTTGGCGCCGTTGAACTTGTAGTTTCTAGAGTATTTTTTAGAGTGTTTAAAGACGAAAAACTTATATTCGTGCTTTCGATAAATGTGCTTGGCATAATTTATTAGTTTTCTAAATTTGCTATTTTTGCCTGAAGAGTCTCTACCAACGCTGTAAGTTCTTTTACAGATTCGATTAGCAATGGGACAATCTTTTCATACTTAACTGCTTTGTAACCGTCTTCGCGCGTGCATACTGCGTCTGGCAATACCTGTTCAATTTCTTGTGCAATCACTCCAATGTCTGAACCCGAATAGATTTCTTGTTTAGACGTATCCCAATCAAACGTTACTCCATTTATTTTTTGTAATTTGTTTAGCGGTTCGTCAATATTTTTAATATTGTTTTTAAGATTTTTATCCGACGTTGAATATGCAATAACGTCTCCAGTAACACTTAGTGTGCCATTAACCTTTGCGCCACCACCAAAAGTAGCATAATAGTCGTCTAAATTAATTTGAAGTGGATGAAGACCATTATTTAATGTCTCCCATTCTGTAGAATTTGTTGCTTTTCCACGCAACACAAAAAATATATTGCCATTCACGCGTATCATGCCGCTGCGAGAGTCGGTGTCCTGTAATATCAAAGTAGGGGCTGCGTTGTTTATAATTGTATCATTAGTTGCAGTAATCTTTGATGCCTTTAACGGAGCATAATCGCCGTCACCAGCGTCGCGCACTTCAAGGCCGTCACCGCCACGAACGTGACGCAAAAGCGTTGCAGTACCTCCAGTCCCGCCTGCATGTAGAGCAACAAGCGCATTTCCAGTTGCGCTGCGTGATTCGAGTCCGGCGGTCGCCCACCCAACTTGTCCATTTGTTATACTACGGCATGGTCCATATGTCTCGAGTGTTTTTGTGTCTCCAAAAAATTTCGCAGCTATTGCACGTTTGCCATCAAAAACTGTAGTATTTAAGAAAGTTGAGATGGTGCCATCACTATTTTCATAGTTGAGCGCAAGTTCTACGTTCGCAGGTTGACCAACTGGATACTGCGCAGTCGTATTGATTTGGTTGCCAGTAATTTCTATCACTCCAATAACTTGACGCGTAGAAGTAACAGTATTGTCTGACCCAACAGAGAGTCCGCCGCCAATATTTATGTTTCCTGTTCCAACATTGAGTATATCAAGTGCTCCGTTGACTCCAGGACGTCTCCATATACGCGCATCGTAGTCGACAAGCGGGAAAGATGAATGAAAGTCAATAAATGAATTTCCATTTGCCGTTATGCCAGAACCAAGTTCGATAGCTGGTTGCTTTATAAACAACGTGCCAGCATTTCCCCAGTCTGGGAAAGTTCCAGATAGTTTGTTGGGCGTTATTGTTCCGTTTTTAATTTTTGAACCAACGACAGCGTCAGTTGCCAGCATTGATTCACTAATTACGCCGTCATTGATAGTAACTGGAATGTATAGATCCTCAGTGCCGTCAAATACTGGGGCTGGAGAAGTTGTAGTAACATGACCAGTCACGTTGACTATACGGGCAATTCTTAAACGTTCAGCGGCAGAACCGTTTAACTGAGTTTTATCGAGCGTAATTGTACGCTGGTCATTGGTTGGGTCAGTAAAAACAAGTCGGTTCGTGTCTAAAAAGTTGCCTTGCAGCAAAGAAGCAGATCCAAGATCCAAACTTTCTCTTATGTGCCCCTTTTCAACTTCTGTTGGCGCGTTTAAGACGTATGGACCTAGGTTAATTGGCGGTGGATTTGGCATATAATTATTTATAAATCATCCTCGTAATGGTTCTCTTCAACGGCAGACTGGCTAATTAAATTTTTTTCTGCAATATAGGCTTGACATTCTTCTAGAGTGTCTGCTACTACAAGAGTGTCTGCGCATGTGTATGATCCGCAACTTTGAAACGGTTCAGTTAAGAGTTTAAGAGTCTCGTCATTATACATTATTAGCCACTTATCAGAAAATATGTCAACAATTGTATTTTTATGTTCAACTATCATATTATGGTAAGGTTGGTTGATTGATTACTACGTTCCATGGTGTAGTCGCTGGATTAGTGTCTTTATACTCGGTAAGAGTTTGATAATATGCATAACCATCAGTCGCGGTTGTTGTGCTTCTTAGAGTAGCTGTGCCAGCTCCAGTGATTGCAGTGGTTGAAGAAGTAACATAAGTAAATACACTATTGCTAGATGTTGTAATTTTAAATGTACCCTTAAATGCGCTGTTGAACGTATTATCAGAAATTGTAGCCATTCCTGTTCCAACTAGGGTGCCGCTTGTTGTTGTAGTGTATGTAAAAGCATTTAAGCCAGTAACAGAAATTGTAAAAGTGCCTTTAAAGTCGGCCTGAAAAGAAGTTTCACTTACATCACCAATTACAACTGACTGACCATCAGTAAAACCATGCGAGGGGAAAGTTACCGTTACGGTTGAACCAACTCGATTGAAATTTAATCCTGATAAAGTATGCACCGCAGAAGTAATTGTAACAAGTTGGTTAGTTAAATAGCCATGTGGGCCACCTAAAGTTACAGTTACAGTCTTTGAACCGGTCGGTCTAACAAAACTAGTTCCTGGAGCATTTTGTATAGTTCCTCCAGTAAAACTTGGAGTAAGAAACGTGCCGTTTGTGCGTTTGCCGCCTAAATTTATAAATCGATCTCCAGCGGGTCGTCCTCCGTCAATAAATGCTTTTAATATTCTGCCTATAGCAGCTGCAGTTAAGTTTGTGTTAAACGCATGAAATTTACCTAGAGTGACCGGCATTGCTGTTGTGCCTGGATAGTCATCAACCTCAGTGTCGTTACATCTAAACGTTTGCAGGGCCACTCTTCCAGTTAAGTTAGGAATTGATCCATTTACACCTGTAATACTTTGAGCTGGTATTACCTTGTTATTATCACAAGCAAACTCAATTAGACTGTTAAGTCCAGTTAAATTTGGAATTGTAGAACTAAGTTTATTTTTAGCACACACAAACGTTACTAGACTACTAGGCAAAGTCGCTGGAATAGCTCCAGTTAACTCGTTGCCTCCACAATTAAATGTTTGTATAGCAGGCAAATTTGATAGACTTGCTGGTATTGATCCAGTCAAGTCATTGTCATGGCATTGAAAATTTGTTAGCGCATTTAAGCCAGTTAAATCTGGAATAGAACCACTTAACATATTATCATAGCACGTAAATTCCTGTAAATTTGTTAATCCAGCAAGAGAAGGAATGCCATTAGTTCCGGGTGTGTTAGTTAATGCATTTCTATAGCACTGAAAAACTCTTAATGATGTTAAGCCAGTTAACGAAGGAATGGGACCGCCAATTCCGCGCCCGGGCGCGGAATATTGGTTAGCTACATATAAGTTTTCATAGCACCGAAATTCTTGTAAATTTGTTAATCCGGTTAATGAAGGAATGCTTCCAGTTAACTCATTGAAATAACAATAAAAAAACTGCAAGTTTGTCAAAGTTGTTAAATTTGGGATGCTTCCGGTATGTTTATTTGTATTGCAACGGAAGTTTGTTAGAGTAGTTAGATTACTAATATCTGGAATGCTTCCAGTGATATTATTTTCGCCATAGTTAATGATTTTTATATTAGGCAAAGGTGATATATGTGATGTTGGTAAAGGGCCAGAAAATAAATTTGTGTATATTCGAAATGTTTCTAATTTAGTCATTCCAGTTAAATTAGGAATTTGCCCTGTAATTTTATTATTCCAAGATTCGAAAAATGTTATTTCAGACTTATCTGTATAACCAGTTATTGATACAATGTCATTGCTATTGCATCTAAAAGTAGTTAAATTATTAAATGGAGATATATTTATTGTCCCACCAAGTTTTGGGGTTGAAGCCCCACAGTCAATTTCGGTAACTGATAGGGGGCCATTTGCTGGACGTAACGTAATTGTTGGCATAATATATGTTATTTATATAGTGTAGGTATGACTTTCTGGCGTCGCAGAAGTGGTTGTAGTGTCAGCTGTACCATCTCCCCATTTTATAACTATAGAAGGAGAGGTAGCAGAGGTTACTTTAAAAGTATTTAATATTGATTGTGCTGAATAGTTAAAATCCCAAAAAGAATATTGTTTCGGAAGCGTATAAATTCTAGCAATACCAAGTTTATTTCCACCTTCAACATAATTTGGCGCACCTATAATTATATTTCGTGCATTTTTACTTAGTGCCAATGACCACCCAGAGTTTTCACTCACGGTTTTTCCAGGTATACGAAAATAAGATTTTCTCCAAGCTGAATTAATGTATTTATAGATGTCTACTGCACCAGTATCAACCACACTTGCTGAGTCTTTGTATGGATAGCCTACAGCAAGTTCACCTCCTATATTATCAAGAGAAACACTATAGCCAGCTAAATCATTTGCATCGCCAATAATTGCATCTCCATATTGAACCCATGAACCTGAAATATTGCGATATACTTTTACAACTCCCGCATTTTCGGAGAGTGTACTATCATGAATATTGCCAATAGCAATTGTAGTTCCGCTGGCATTACACGCAACACTAAAGCCCCCTTGGCTGTTTGCTGTGCCGTCAATATCAATCCCAATCTGGTTCCATGTTGTTGGTAAAGGGCTTGGCGTCCTTACTGTAGGCCCAGCATATTGATAGATTCTGACATGACCAGTATCAGTTGTAGTAGGAGAGTTATTAAAGGGAGCTCCAACTACTAAAATATTTCCAAGTGAATTTAGTGCTATACTCCATCCAGAGTTGTCATCTACTAACTCGCCATATAGAGTACCAATTTTTACCCACTCACTGAGTTGTTGTCTGTATATTACAACAGATCCTCTGTCTGTACCAGATGCGTCGTCTTTAGGAGAGCCAAATGCAACAACATTTCCAGTGCTGTTTATAGTTACTGAAAATCCTGACCAATATGAAATACCTTCACCAGTTATTGTTGAAGTTTTTGCCCAGACAGTGCCATCATAGTCATACACATATATAGAACCATTGACAGTATTAGGATTAGAAGCTTTACTTCCAACTACTATTCTATTTCCATCATCGGTTATTGCTACACTATAGCCAATACGTTCATCAGTATTTCCTAAGATGTCGCCTCCAAGTTGCTCCCACAATAAAGTTGATGGGTTTTGTTTATATACCTTTACTGCTCCGGTTTCAGTCGTATTATAGTCAGGATTACCAACAACACATATATTTCCAATATTATTAAAGTCTACAGAAAATCCAAAAGAGTCATTTGCATGTGTACCAACCAATGGTGGTGCATTTAAAATTATATTATTTAATCCAGAAATAACAGCTCTTTTAAAATGATATATATTCATATTATAATATCAATATACTGTACCTAGAGCAATAAATTGATCAGTTACATTAGATTTATACACATAGAACCCAGTATATATGCTATTATTAATAACACTATTAACTCCATTTATTGTTGATGTTCCGCTTTTATTAAGTGTTATAGTATTTCCACCTATATTAGCTATTCCAATAGTCCAACCAGTAGCTAAAGTTGACCATTCTGGCAACGTTAATGCAATACCTACTTCACCAGAATGATAAACTTTTCCATTATCTGCATTTACAAGTGTTAAGGTTGTAGCGGTTCCAGTTGATACGATTATCCCGCCAGCAGTAAAATTTCCAGTTGTTGAAATTGATAATCCAGAGAGTGCACCACTTACTATTAAGTCGTTATTTAACGTTGTTTGTCCCATATATTTTTATTAATTAAAATTATTTACATCTGTGTCAACTGTAAACATACCTATTTTAAAACTAACGTTGGCATGCGCACCAGTTGCAGCATAAGAATTTTGAACATAAATGTTAACTGCCTTTGTACTAGTAATACAATTTGTCGTATTAGTTATTCCACAAAATGTATTTGTTCCAACTAATTTTATTTTTTTATTTGATACTGATGCTTGTGTTGAATCTAATGATATATGATTCTTACTCGTGTCACTAGTATACCAAATAGTGTTTATAAAAGCAATTTTTTCAACAGTTGCATTTTCTTGCCAAGCGCAAGAAAGTCCTACTCCCGAGTGAGTGTAATGATCTATATAAAAATTAGCAGTTCCTGTGGCGGTTATGTCTATACCTGAAATAACATTATTAGTAGTTAAATTTTGTATAGTTGAATTGATGAGTGAAGTTGCACCAGAGTCAGAACTCAAATATTTGTTGCAAATAATTGTGCCAGCGTCTATTGAGATTTTTGAATTTCCGCCTAATGAAAATATTTTAGCAGAACCCGTATTTATGCCACCACCCCTAATTGATATATTCAATGTTGAACTAACAGCAGTGGTAAATAGTGTAGAGTTAGTGGCGCCTGTAATAGAGTTACATTCAAAATATATTGTGGGGCTTGACGCAGTAAGTGAAATAAGTGATGTTGAATTGTTTACTATAAAATCTGCATAACCATATATTTTTTTATCTTCGTTAACAGAGCATGAAAATGCAGAAAATGCGGTGCCGCTAGTTATGGTAACAGTTGTTTCTGGTTCAAAATACAAATCACCTTTAGTGTTTAAACTTATACCTGCATTGATATTGTATGTGCCAGCACGAACATAAATCAAATCTCCTACTGCTGATTCGGTGACAGCCGCACCAATTGTCTTAAATGGTGTATTTGAATACTTATCTCCAGCGGTGCGTGTATCTGTGCCAATACTTTCATTTACAGTTATAACTTTACCGTTGCCTGAAGAAAGTGTCGCTGGGACATCTGTAAGTTTCCGTCGTGTTGCTCCACTATCAGTAAAATACAAATTAGTGCCATCAAATTCAATACTTCCAGTAACCGGGGTTGTTAGCAAATTGGTGCTACTTGTAAGTTTTAGTGGCGCAACAGTTGTCGTACCAGCAGGAAGAGTTACCGTACCTGTAAATGTTGGTGATGCTATGTTTGCCTTGGTTGCTATGTTACCATTAAGTTTCCCAATTGCACTCACTGCGGTATCAGTAGCAGAAATTGTACCAGTTGTTGACGAGTAACCGGTCAATTGCGAATCAATATATGCAAAAGTCTTTCTAACAGCTGAACTATTGGTTAAATGTAAATTTGTGCCATCAAATTCAACACTTCCGGCGAGTGGGGTGGTTAGATTGCTGGCACTTGCTACAAATTTTAGTGGTGCAACTGATGCACTACCGGTTGGAAGAGTTACCGTACCTGTAAATGTTGGTGACGCTATGTTTGCCTTGGCTGCTATGTTACCATTAAGTTTCCCAATTGCACCTACAACAGTATCTGATGTCGAAATTGTGCCAGTTGTTGACGAGTAACCGGTCAATGTTGAACTCAAGATAGAATCAATATATGCAAAAGTCTTTCTAACAGCTGAACTATTGGTTAAATGTAAATTAGTGCCATCAAATTCAACACTTCCGGCGAGTGGGGTGGTTAGCAAATTAGTACCACTCGTAAGTTTTAGTGGTGCAACTGATGCACTGCCAGCAGGAAGAGTTACCGTACCTGTAAATGTTGGTGATGCTATGTTTGCCTTGGTTGCTATGTTACCATTAAGTTTCCCAATTGCACTAATAAATGTATCTGATGTCGAAATTGTGCCAGTTGTTGACGAGTAACCAGTCAACGGTGAGTTAATAAATGTAATTGTCTGCCTTGATGGAGAAACAGAATTAGTAGTTAAATATAAATTATCACCATCAAATTCAACTGAACCTAAAACAGGGGTCGTTAGCAAATTGACACTACTTGTAAGTTTTAGTGGCGCGACTGATACACTGCCAGCAGGAAGAGTTACTGTACCCGTAAAGGTTGGTGAGGCTGCATTTGCTTTATTACCATTAAGTTTTCCAATTGCAGTTAAGATTGTATCAGCAGTCGTAATTGTGCCAGTTGTTGAAACATAACCAGTCAACTCTTTTCCAGTTACAGCTGTTGTTGAAATGACTGTGGCATTTTGCTTGCCGGTGACCTCCCCACCGAGATCGCCAGTAAAATTTTCGGTATTAATATTGAAGCCTCCGTCTGCAAGATCACTATCAAGTAATATTGTTCCAGACGCGTCCGGAAGTGTCCATGTGCGATTTGCAGTAATAGATGTTTGCAATTTACCGACTGTCGTAATCGCGCCTCCACCAAATTTATACCAATCAATTGATGCGTTTGGCGCTGAGATACCAAGACCCTGTACATCATTACCATGACCAAACCTAGCATGGTACTCTCCATTTTCGGTATAAAATTCCGCACCTATACCATTTGTACTACCACAAAAAATACCAGTGGAATTTAAACTATTAACTTCTAGGCCAGTACCAGACGTAGTATTTATTTCTAATCCAATTGTATCTGTCGAAGAGCCTCCAATTGAAATTTCTGCACCAGAACCATAATCGCTTGTTATCAACAATCCAAGACCAGTTTGGCTACTTATTTCAGCACCAGTTCCAGATATACTGCGTATTTCAGCGCCGCTATTAGTTTGACTGCGTATTTCAGCACCAATGCCAGAAGTTAAGCTATAGATTCTTGCACCAGTTCCAGACGAACTGTATATTTCTGCCCCGTCACCTGATGTGCTATATATTTTTGCACCAGTATTAATAAGGCTGCTTATTTCAGCGCCAAATCCAGCATCAGCTGATATTTCAGCACCAGTACACACTCCGGTATTGATAAGTTTTGCAGTTGCAGCGGAGCTGTGTGTAGAGTAGATGCCATAGATATCAGACTCAGTGCCTTCACTGATCACGCCGTTAAATATACCAGAGCCGTCTAGATTACGACGCACTACTGAATTTGGACTGGCATTTACGTCAATGTTAGGTGTTTCATACACCACAATATTTCCATCAAGATCCTTGTAATAGATTTTCCTATCTGCATAGTTTAGTGCAAGCTCCCCATGATCTAAAAATTGTTGAAGTGGAACCGCGCCAGCAGTTGGGCTATTTTTTAAAATTATTTTTTTATAATCTGACATATTATTTTATGCGTGTAAAGTCTGTCCTGTAGCCATTATTTGGTAAATTTGGATCAATCATATAACTATTATATCCAGCAAAGTAGAGAGTGCCGTCATTTAGATGTAAAATTGTATAGTCTTCACCTCCATATGGACTTACTGATTGTATATTAATTATACGATCAACAATGTGTGATTGCAAGTTTAAGCGTGTCCAAGTATTTAATACTGTGTTGTTGCCGAGACCTGATTCATATTTTGTATTTGATCCGACAACAAATAGATAATTCATATTATCTTCAGGCCGATATGCTTTTACAAAGTTAACATTATCTGAATAATATCCGTTACCAGGCCAAAATTCTTTAATTTGGTAGCCAGTTGGCAACGGCCCCATTTGTCTCCATGTAGTTGCATCACCAGTAAGCGAAAATTTATTTCCTGTATTTTTACCAGCGCACAATATTTCATAAGAAATTATTGGTGCGCTAACAAAACCAATTGAACGTACACGACCACGGTTAGAACTCCATGAAGGGGCTGCCGCTAAAACGTTTGATCCAGTTGATGAAAGAGCAATTGCTCCACCAAACTTTTCACCAGCAAGTTCTCCCGCTAACGTTCCAGTTAGCAACTTCCATTTTGAATCATCATATCTAAGTAGACGAACCGTGCCACTGTCTATTTGTCCATAGGCATCACCGTTTAACGCGCCAACTGCTAGGGTTGAGCCATCACGAGAAAATGCTACTGCAGTTCCGCTCGCTTCATTTACTGATAGACCGTGTATGTCGGTGCCAAGTTGAACCCATGAAGTAGTTGAAGAATCATAGTTATACACTCTAGTAGTTCCGCTATTTGATCCTGCTGCATCTGAGCCTGGAGCGCCAATTGCTAGTAGTGTGCCAGTGCCGTCTAGTGATATATTAATCGCACCATCTGATGCAGCTCTTCCAGTAATGTCTCCTCCAAGCTGTGACCAGTTGCCATTTGTCAGGCGATAGACTCTGACGACCCCTGCGCTAGAGACTCCATTTGAAGCAATAGCTATTATTGTTCCTGAAGTGTTGATGGCAACTTTTATACCACATTGTTGATTTGTAGCTGTACCAGTAATTGAGTCACCAACTGGATCTGTGCCAGACGCCGTTATACGTCTAATATAGACACGTCCAATATTTCCATTGTATCCGGGAGCTCCTACTGCTACGACGTTGCCGTCACCAGACAGCGCGACTGAAGAACCTAGTTTAGAATTTGCTAATTCACCATTAAATGAAAGGTTGCGTTGAACCCAACTGCTATTGGAATTTGAGTAATCATATATACGCATTTGGCCAAAGCGAGAAGAGCCAACCAGTTGCCCGTCTGGCACGCCAATACAGAGACGATCGCCTGCAGAATTTAAGCTTACAGACTGACCAAAAAGCGCGTTAGTTTCTTGAGTAGTTATAAGAGGTCCATACGTTGACCAAGAGTTGCCATTATAAATATGACACTGCACTCTACCATTGGCACCAGGCGCGCCTACAGCAATTATATTGCCAGAATCATTTGAACTTATTGATGTTCCCAATAAATGCCCTGCAGTCACGCTCTCTATAGTAGTTCCACGTTGAGCAGTAGTGTTATTTTTTTGACCAGAAAAATATAGCGCGCCTTGGCCACCAATATGGTTAGTAGTGTACAACGAATCAATGTTTATATCAGGGTTATTGAAAATTACTGTTGGAATGTTTTTATTTGAACCAGAATTCTCACCAAATATATTATTCCCGTTGTATCCCCAACCATACAAGAGGCCGTCTTGGGTTTTTACAAATATAGAAGTAGAGGAATCTGATCCAGAGCCATATATGCTACAACTTGAATAATTTTCAATGCCAGGTAATGTTATTGTGTTAAAGGTGCTGTTAATAGAAGTATTGTTTCCACTTCCATTTTGTCCCTGACCGCCATAGCCTGCCATGCGTATGCCAGACGCTGTTAATGCAATGCACGTTGCATATTCAGCGCCTCCCCAACTTCCAACTAAAAACGCGTCGAGCACATTTTCTAATACTGGAGTTGCTTCTCCGGCTGTCTTTGTTGCTGTGCTTGTAGTTGTCGTTCCAGAATTTCCACGACCAAGAACACCATGTTGATTATAGCCAGCGATCCATAGACGATTTGATGTATCAATTACGGCGACGTTATTAACTTCAATGTCTCCAGCAATTATAACTTTACGAATTTTATTATTTGCACTGTAGTCGTACAGCGGGGTGTATGCCTTTGTCCATGAAGTAACAACTGTAGCTGTATTTGGGGTTCCTGGAAACGGAACAATATTAAACATATTGTGTTGAACTAAGCCAATCGCCCACAATTCTCCAGTTTCATCGAGAGCACACATTTGAGAGTATCCGACATGCAACTCAGCTGCGCGACGGTTGTCAGGAAGTGGCATCTCACAGTGCGAAAATTTGCTAGCAAAGCCAAACCGGTTGTTTCTGTTTTCACCTGTTACGACTGGAACGCCATCATGGTTTATATAACAAAACTCACCAAATCCAGGAGCAGAAGTGTCAGGCCCACTAGATGGACGACTAACTAGTTTTGCTGCTGGCCCAGTTTTAAATACTTTCGAATCGACATACTCCCGCGTTGCCACTCGACGACGTGTGTTTGTGTCACGACCCTCATATAAAACGTCAGTGCTTGAGTCCCAACTTGGACCGCCAAAGCTAAGTTTACTAGGATCGATCGAATCCGGCAATATATTATTGCTGCTAATAGAGAGAGGTGCAAGACCCAATTGACGTTCCGAATTTATGCGTAGCGTGTTGTCGTGTCTTAAGTTTAGTGTTGCAGTTCCGCCACTTGTAAGTGCCAAACTTTGCAGAGACTCTTCCCCTTTAATGATATCAAGAACATTTCCACGATCAATAAATGTATTGACTACGGTATCAGGAGTTGCCTTTATAATATAATTTGTGACAAGGTATGGTTGAATTATAGAGTGTGCTTGGCTGCCTCCAACGGAAGAGGTATTTGATGTAATTATACTTCCGTCATTGGGAGTCTCTCCAAACTCAAGAGTACCGGTAGTATCACTTATATAACTATAGGTGTGGCTGTGACTTGGCATCTCAGCGATCGTCAAGGCGTGTGAGTATTTTCCTCCGGTATTACCAATAGAAAATGTTTGAGGCGAGTTTATACCGTCATTACCTATTCCAGCTCCAAGAGTGATGCGGCCGCGTAAGTCTGGTAGTGTATACCACCAGTCTGCTCTATACGCTTCAAATCCAGGAGAAACTGCGGTTTGTCCAGTTTGGGTTGTAAAGATTGGGCCATATGTATTTAATAATAGCGTGGCAAGTTCTGGATAGTCTTCTCCCTTAAAGCGACCACCAGCACATGATAGCCATCCGCTTGGCACACTTGTAACAGAACTATAAGGTTGTATTGTTCCAACAGGAAGTACTACATTTGTAGTAGTTACATTTATTGCTCCTTCGCTTTGTATTTGAGAAATAATACTACTAATCGATGTCCATGACAAAGAGTTTCCTAGTTTTCCTAATAAAGAAGATTCGCTAGGATTGTTTATTGGTATTGCATACTGGTGTGCACCTAATTGTAATTGAGAACCAACTATTAGTTTTTCACTTTTTATTGGAGCAGTAGAAGACAGGGCGCCTTGCTCGTAATAGAGTCCGGCTGCATCAATTTTTAATACTGGAGAAGTAACAGTACCACCAGAAAAAGTTTTTATGCCAGTTATCGTTTGTAATGAGTCTGTTGTGACAGCTCGTAACAGAGCAGAAGAGTTTTCGGACGTAGTGTAAAATAACGGTGATATGCTGTCTTTTACATCACTGATTTCTTCTATAATACCATTTGTTTTTTTACGCCAAATGTCAAAGGTGTCACTATTATTAACACCATTTATAGAAAATTCTGAAAATTGAATTGAATCCATTATCTTTATTTATTCTCTTTTTTTTGCAACATTGCAGTTATTTCGCTTTTCCACTGTAATAACTCTTCAACCTTTTTATGTAGTTCGGCGATTAGACGTTCTTGATTGCGCATTCGTTTTTTACGATTAATGACCGCGCGATATGCCTCAGTATCAGAATTTAGAATTGCATTTGAAAAAGAGTCGCGCTCTAATGAAGGCGCGTCTTCAACTTTTATTTTTTTAGGAGTTGCCATAACTTTATATTGTTGCGATTGCTCTAAAATCACGAACAGTTGGGATATCAAAAATGTTGTCTGACAACAGTATAACTTTCACTTGGAAAGAAATAAAATCATCATTAGGATCAATCTTATATTCGCTTTCACTATATTTATTAGGATCGCTACTAATAGGCACTGGATTTTTTGGTGTTAATTCCTGCCACCCAATGCGGTCGTCTGGAGTAGATGTATCAAATCCAAGTTTTACATATACCTTAATGTCTGTGCGTTCTGTAGGACGATTTGTTGATATAAAAACATTTAAAACGTCTGAGGCATTATTTAGCGTAACTTTACGAGTAATATATCGAGCAATTGCTGCTCCACCACTGGTAGAATTTTCACCAGTAAAACTACCATTTATAAGGTTCGTGACTGTGAGTAGAGATGAGCCGTCAACATCAATTATTGGAGATATTGCCGAATCAACCGTAACTAGATTTGCTGTTATCAATGCTCTAGGTCCAAATTGAAGTTCCTGTTGAATAGAAGACAATATATGTGAACTTAAGTTGCCATAACTACTTGGCAGATAGTTATTTGTTGCTGGTTCAAATCTTTCAGGACTTTCAGATCTAAACTGTATGCTATAGTCTATTGCTGTGCGGTTAAATGTTAATTTTGGTTGACGCAAATTAAACATAGACACCGGCACTTCAGCGAGTTTAGAGACAAGGCCTGCTATGGTTGTTGGGTTATTAGGATCAGTAGTTGCTTTATTGACTACTACTGTAGGCGCAACGTTATAACCAGATCCGCGATTAAGTATTCTTACCTTAGAAATACTACCAGTAATCGGGTCTATTATTGCTTCTGCTCTAGTACCTCTATCTGGTATAAATGATATAGTTGGTGGCAAGCCATAGCCCGCACCTGGATTGTTTATAATTATATCATCTACTCCACTGTGTAGTTCTGTTCTAAAGGCAATATTTCCTGATGCCGATGTGGCATTTGCTGGGTTGAAGAAGCGAGCACGGTTAATGCGGAATTTAAGGTCTTGTTCTTGTTGTGGCGTCCACGTATAGGCATTAGCACTTGTAAAGAATGTTCCAAGATACTCTTGTTTTTCTATGCGCTTACCAGAAACAATATCAGTCTCTCCAAGTATTGCATACCAGCAACGATAGTCACCATCATTTGAAGATACAATCACGGAATATTCTTCGTCGCTCTTTAAGAAAACGGGGTCGCTAAACTTAAAGTTTGTTGGCAACGAGCCATTATCACTAACTACCACTTGGTCTGGATTACGGAAAACTCGTGAGTATGGAACAACTGTCCGTGTCGGTGCACCATTTTCCATGGTCACAATATAGATTTCAACTGGTTGGAAAAGTGCTTTTTGCGCAAAGTAAATATCAATTGAAGTTATAAACACTCCAGTTTTATAGTTATCACTACTAATTACAAATGACTGCGCAAGTGGATCATGATATGCCGTACTCGTTGTTGTAACGCTGCCGGCGCGGGCATCGGCAAGTGGAGTTACGGTAAATTGAGGAGTTTTTGTTGAAAGTATAGTCTCCTGTATAGTTTCAAGTATGCCACTCGCAGTATATTTTGAAAACGCATAGGTTGTTTCAGATGAAGCGTTTCGTATGTCATCTGTTAACTTAAACGTACGATCTCCAGTGCGGAAACGCATTGAGCTGTTGTTTGGTATAATAAATGAACCGTATAGCTCTCCACTGTTATCAGTCATAAGAGCCGAACCATAGGCAGTATACCCACTCTCAGGTGTTGGTAAATCTGTTGATAATAAGTTATTAAATATACGTGTTGAATTATCATTTATCGTCGTCGGCACAATAAATTTAGTGCTATCATTACCAATCACTTGATTTGTATATGCTGATATATTTTTATCCTCGAAAAATGGATAGACTTGTGTAGATGCCTTTAAACCCGTCGCGTGGAAATAAACAATTCGTGAACGAATAAACGGTATAATTGCAGTGTCTACAACGTTTGTTCCCATACTTTTTGGAACATAAGAGAAACCAAGAGTAGTGTTTGTACCCGTACGAGTCTCGGTGTAGTTTCTTACTGTAGTTGTAGTTGTAGGTATGCCACGCCCAGACACAAACGTTCCGCGTGCTGTGGTTGACGTAGAGCCACCCCACTCACGTTCCCAGTTGTTCCAGTCTGTACCAAGTATGTCAAGTGCCGGGTCTTCAGCAATAAACTTAATTGCGTCAAACGAGCTGTCATCTGTTACAATAAGGTCTGGGCGAGTAACTGTGTCTTTCCAGTTGTCTGCTGAGGGCGATAGACGTATATGTCCATTAATTTTTGCATAGACGTGCGGGTGCACACTGATATGAGCTGTTGCCTTTAGGTGAGACACAAGTTCAACCTCTTCATAGTTTAAAGTAATAATGCTGTCGTGTACTCGTATCTTGCCGTCGTCAACCAGCTTTGAAGTGCTACCTGTTATTGCTGTTCGTTCGCTGTTAATCGTGAGGTCAATGTTATGCGTATTGTATCGAGGACGAAGTAAACCAGCATCCTTGTCTACTGAGCAACTATAGTCTGGATTAAACACGTCACCTACGCCATGACCAATAAAGTTATCAACAAGTATGCCATTTTTAAATCGCTCACCAGCGTCGTCAAATATGCGTTTCTCAGAAGCGGAGCGCTCAAGGAGTGAAAGAGACGTGTAGTATTCTATATTACTAATACGCTTCTCTATCGCTCCAATATCACGCATCGTGTAGCGGCGATTATCAATATACACCTTAACTATGTCAGACACGTTTTGTGTGTATGCTGGCACAGTTAATGTATATAGAGTCATTGCATTTTTAGGCACCGTTGGCTCAACTGGAGTCAGTGAGGACAGGCCATTTATAATTGTAAATTCGTTGTTTGAGTTTACGGTGACAACATCGATACGTGGTAGGTAGAATGTAGTGTATGATGAAACTGGGGTGTTTGGATCAACTTGACTCTTATTTGAGTTTGTTATTATTGTGCCAACTACTCCGCCACTTACACTGTATAGTATGTCTTGTCTAAAGTCTAGCGCGTCAGAAAGTTTTATTCCTTTGTATGACGGGATGTCATCGTATGCTGTACCAATGCTGTTATTATTTTGACGATACGAATCAACGTTATACATTACAAGATCGCGACCAGTAACTCCGCCAATACGACCATAGTGTTCGTACTTAATAGAAAACGTTTCACTTATCGTTGCGCCACCGGTATATTGAACTCTTCCATTTGTATAGATTGTATCACGCTGACCATCGTCAATAAGTGTAAAGAGGTCAGTAATAATTTTTCCTGATGCGGTCTTTACCTCTATTATGCGTATAATATCAGTGTTTTTAAGGGTGTATATTTTATTTGCACCACCAGAAGCAAAAGTAATAGTAATATCATCTGCAATTGCACGACTTTTTGTAACGCGTGCGATGCTTCCAGCGTTGCCTACTGCAATTTTTACGAGAGCAGAGTAAGAAGCTGTGGTCCAGTTGCTGCTTATTGGAGTTAGCGTTAGAGTCAATGCGTCACTCGACATCGCTGCAGTATAATGGGTGCCCTGAACCTTTATTTGACCATTTACAATTAGCGATACGTTGCTTGTGTCTGTAAAAGTGCGACCGCCATCTACTGAAAGAGTAATTGCCCCATTTGCAGGACCGGTAAATTGTCTCTGGGCATAAAATGTTATTTCACGCATTGCAGTCGCGCGAGGATATGGCAATTGAAAAAGTGCTGTATTAGCAGTACTTTCTAACAACGCACCACTTGTAACATTAAACATAAAATTTGAACCAACAATCTGGTCAACGTTATCAAATCGTCGTGCATTCCAATCCGCAGTAGGAGTGCCAGTATTAAAAACTATGTCATGAACAAAGCAGCGAAACTGAGATCTGCTGCCACCAGTAGCCTCAAATGCGCGTATACGGCATGTGCCTATAATGACACCCCCGTTTGTGTTATTGGCAGGTGCACCATTGACGTGTGCATAGAGGTTATACAACGTGTCTATTGTTGATATTGATGGAAGAGTTGATGTTACAGTACTGCCTGCAATTAAGATACTGCCAGTTTGTGGGTCTGCGGGGAGATCTCCACCAGTATTGCCGGTTTGTATATTTCCAATAAAATAACTACCAATATTTGCGCTTGTGTTTATGCGAACTTCTTCCTGCTCGCGAGCTTTTTTAGAAGTAAGGTTTAAGCTTTTATCAAGAGCTACACGATAACCATCAACATATGCGACGGATGGATCAAGCGTAACTGTATATTGTTCTCGTGCACTTTCAATCGCTTCGCGTTTCTTCAATGGTGTAGTCAGATCATATCCAATCTGATCTAATTCGTCTGCGCGATACGAGCCATGAATATAGGCAATTTCACTTACGCGCCCACCATTTACACGTGCAGTTACAGAGTCACTGACACTTCCGGGAGACTTAACAGCAACAAATTCAGACCCAACGATTACAGGAGAAGTTGCACCTAAACCTAACCAATCTGTGTCTATGCCAAGATCTTGAATACGATATCGACGACCAACTACAATATAGTCAGCTTGCAAGTTGTCGCCATCAAATGTTTCACGGGTGCCAATTATAAATGGATTTACTGTATAGTTTCCAGACTCTTCACTTGTGCGTTTTGCAAGTATATCAACTATTTCAGCATATTCTGCAGCTTCAGTAATTTCAAGCGGCCGCGAAGCATTTATTACGAGTAACTTTATATAAGAATTTGTGCTGTCTGCATAGTCTTCACTTGAAATCCAATTTAGTGTAAGATCAATTGTATATCTGTCAGCGCCAGGCGCGCTATAGTTTGGGGTGCCATTTGCGTTGTCAAGCAAGCTAAGGTCATCAAAGTATGATACAATCTCTTCATTAATTTTTAACACTGCATAGCCAGTAAGTGGGGTAGCAAGCTCAGCCTTGTCAATAAAATACGTTTGACGTGGCACAGCAACAAAAGATCCCTTTGTGTAAAATACCCCTTCTTCACAAACGAGTCCAGATGCAACCCCGTCACTAATATAGGTAAGGCCATTTACTACTGGCAATGCACTTTCAGAGAGTATAGAGTCATTTGAAAGTCCAAGCGCGCTTGGACGCAATATGAGTCGAAATCCATTTAAACTTTCTCCTTCCCCTTCTCCATTTGCAATTTCTTCAGTAAATACAATTTCACCATTAGATCCAGTATTTGTATAGTTATAATAAAATGTATAATTTGCACCTTCGCCTTTACGATATCCAACTACCTCTCCGCGCAAATCATTTCCAACATATGCAACTGATTTTGCAGATGCAGCAATTTGATCATATGTAAGAACCGTCCCAGCAACATTTAGCGATCCAGTCGAGAGATCAAGCGTTAATGAATATAGTTCAGGTAAAAATGAAGTGCCGCCACCTACTACAGCGGTGTCAGCTTTCCATACGCTGCTACCCAAGCGATTTATTTGATCCTGTAGTGCAGACTGTAACTGATTTAGTTCCCTTACTTGTACACTATAACCAGGTTTAAATAGTATGCGAAGATAATTTTTATCGCTATTACCAGATGAAATATAGTCATCATGATAGGTTGTGTTGTATGATGTAATGGACATTAGAATTGTATAATAATCTTAATTTCTTCAGTTTGACCGCTTTGACGGTTGATTGGTTTACGATTTTCTGTAAATATTACTGTACCGGTGCGAGGTATATATTCGCTATTATTTACTGCGCTGTATGCTACTGACGTCCCCTTGGAGTCTGTCACGGTTCCAGTGTTTGGAATGATTCCATATCCAGTTACAGAGTTTTGATGGAAATATAGACGATGAAAAATTGTGCCTTCAACATCAATTGCCTTGTATGAGTCAGCATATGCATTCACGCGGCTCTCGCCGCTAGTTATTGTTAGGATGTCACCAATTGCGATTCCCGAATTTGGAGCAGAGTTTAATGTGAGATAACGTGCTGCTCCTAAAGTGTCTGGACTTGCGCCTTCACTATATTGAACGTCCTTTATAACTGAAATTTGACGATATGGAACATAAAAACCGTCATTAGAAATGTCATCTGCTGCATCAACAGCAATTCCAACAAACCATGACGGCAGCGTTATTGTTGGTTCATAAGCAAATCCGCGAAGTGGAGCGATATGTGGAACTATAACTGCACCAATGCCAGTTGAAGCTATTTTGAAATAGCCATCGACTATAAGCTTTGACGTGGTAGCGGTGTATGACCAGTTTGCTGGCAATAGTACGTTTTTTAACAATCCAGTGTCTGGATCCGTTACCACAGGACAATCAATTTCGGCGGTAGTGCCGTTTGAGTAGCGCGCTACAAATGTAACTGTATTTAAAGAGCCATAACCATCACCAGGA
>Ga0102918_1000037_pt1 | contig 28637 bp, 19 predicted proteins | sample Colrivmeta1563A3_FD_78202 | JGI IMG/M metagenome (GOLD analysis project Ga0102918, IMG submission 78202) | Estuarine microbial communities from the Columbia River estuary - metaG 1563A-3 | ecosystem: Environmental > Aquatic > Marine > Intertidal zone > Estuary | place: USA: Columbia River...
ATTATCGTTAACGTCGGAGACCAACTTCAAATGATACCAATTGTCATCGAAGGGTCTATCAAAATTTCGAGAGAAAACGAAAGTGGCGACGAATTACTGCTTTATTATATGGAAGGCGGCGATACCTGCGCTATGTCCTTGCAATGTTGCACCAGAAGAATCGACTCTCAGATCAAAGCCACCTCCATGGAGCCTTCGCTATTATTGATGTTTCCTTCCGAATACATGGAGCGCTGGCTCGATCAATACAAAACATGGCGACAATTTATTTTAGATAGCTACCATACCCGCATGCTCGAACTCATGGAGTCTATCGATGCCATCGCTTTTATGAATCTAGATCAACGCTTACTCAAATACCTTTCTGATCAGGCCAAGATTTTAGGTAGCGTTGAAATCAACCATACCCACCAGCAAGTTGCAGATGACCTCCACTCTTCGAGGGTTGTTATTTCAAGACTGCTCAAGCAACTTGAAACAAAAGGAGAAATAAAATTACTGCGCAACAAAATCATCCTCAAGAATTTTTAGATTATTGATAATAATTTGTTAACTTGTGGCCAATTAACCACTAAAACAAGCAATTATGAAAAAAATTCTACACTTATTGTGCAGTATACTGCTCATCGGTGTTGGTCTTAAAGGTCACGCGCAAGCCCTCACTTGTGCCACGGCTTCACCTGTTACCCCAGGTACTTTTACGGCTACCACCCTAATTGGCACACCCTCCACACCCGGGCTCAACGGCAACGGCGTAGCCTTAACGGCAGGTTGGTATGCTTACACCCCAACTTCTAACGGTATTTTAAATATCAATTCTTGTGGGGGCGGCGCCGACACCAGACTCTGGATTTGGTCTGGCAGTTGTACTGCACTTGTTGCAGTAGCCAACAACGATGACTTTGCAGGTTGTATTTCAACTGGTACAACTGCTTACGCATCAAAAATTGAAAACATCATTTTAATGGCGGGTACCACTTATTACTTTGAGTGGGACAACCAATGGGAAGCTACAGGTTTTACTTGGAGCTTTACCTTTGCAGCCTTACCAAACAACAACGATGCTGGAATCACGAATATTACCAACCGCAATACGCGTATTCCAATTTCGCAAGCGAGTTATGGCATTCCTTTGGGCGCAACCGTTAAAAACTTCAGTGGCGCAACGCTAACAAATGTGGTATTAACTACTGAAATCTACGAATTGCCAAATACAACAACTCCAGTTCAGACTTATGCTAGCACACCTGTTACGCTCGGTATTGGTGCTGAACAAGTACTTACATCCGGAACTTGGGCACCTGTTTTAACATCTTCCAAATCTTACCTCATCAAGTACATTAAAACGCAGACGCAACTAGATGGTGTAATTAGCAATGACCAAAGCACCCAAAACCTCATTCTTGACTACAACTATACTGCAAGAGATAACAACGTATACCAAGTTGCTTACAATTGGTCTTCGACTTTAGAATACACACAAGGTGTTGTACACACTGTATACGGCGCCGACAACATGACAGGAGCAGTGTATTTTGTACAAAGTACCTCCACAACACAAGTTTACAACGTACAAGTTTTTCAAGTGACCAACGGTGTGGTAGCGACTACCCCACTTTACACCTCTGCCAATATTACAGCTAACGGTGCTGGTTTTAGACTCCATAACTTCCCTACGCCAATTCCTGTTACAGCAGGCGAATACCTTATCGCCATCAAAAAAACTGGAACAACCTCTTTTCCTATTGGCGCAGACCTCAGCATCTTTACCCCTGGCAAAAACCTAGTTAGAACAGGAGCAGCAGGAGCATGGACTCCCGTAGAAGCTTTTGGGGTGAGCCCAGCCTTTATGATTCGTCCGAAATTTGGAGCAGATCCGAGCGATGAAATTGCTTTCTTAAACAACCGCAACCCTGGTGGCGAGAACACTAAAATACACACCCGTCAGTCTTTGACTGGTAACGACCTACAATTTTGGGCACGTGCTATTAATACAGGCACAGCTACAACAACAGGTGTTACTATGACCGTAACGGTAAAAGACCCATCTAATGCGGTTATTTATACAGCAACAAGTGCTCCACAAGACCTCATTGCTGGACAAATAGATACCTTTACCGTAGCTAACTTTACGGTTACTGCATTGGGCGCATATACCATCGATTATGTGTTCAACAACGCAGGTGATCAAATCCCACAAAACAACAGCAAAACGACTACCTTCACAAGAACAACTGGTGAAATGTCGCGCACTGTTGGCGTAACAGGTTCATTAGGATTGAACGCAACCACTGTTGCTAATAACATCGTTTTTGGTAATAACTATGCGATCACTCAAAACGATTTCCTAGACTCCGTTCTGTTTGTACTCAATCCAGGAACGCCTACAGGTTATGTTGCAAGTGTGAATATTTATGGTACCACACTAAACACCACAACAGGCGCAATGGTACCAAATCTTACGCCTATTGCATCTACTGTGACCTACACAACTACAGCGGCCGACAACTTAAATGGCGTTACAGTTAAAGTTCCAATTTCAGGTGGAACATTAAACTTAAGCCCAGGCACATACTTCTTTGGAGTTTATCAAGCTTCTTCTGCCAATGGCAATATTCGCTTGGCTACCTCAACTGATTATTTTAGCGCGGGCATGACCTACTACCGTTGGGATCAAGCAAACACAGGTAACTGGCAATCACCAGCGTCCATCAACTACTCTTTTGTCGTGAACCCGATTTTCAAGTCTTGTGTTGCCTATAACCAAACTGTAACAACCACTGCTGCTTCTTGTGGAGCTAACGATGGTGCTGCTAGCATTATAACAACAGGTGGTACAGGAACAGTTAATTACTTATGGTCAAATGGCGCTACTACAAATGCTATTTCAGGCGTTGGCGCAGGACAATACCCTTGCGTACTCACCGACATCAATGGTTGCCCTGCAACTGTTAGCGTTATTGTACCGAGTCTTTCTAACTTAACTGTAACTGCTACGGCTCAAAACGTAACCTGCGGTGGACAAGCTACAGGATCAGTTGCACTTACTGCAAGCCAAGGTATTGAACCATATACTTATAGTTGGGCCAACAACCAAGGCACTACAGCTGCTCTCAACAACATCCCTGCTGGCACTTATGAGTGTACGGTAACCGATGCGACGGGCTGTATTGTGATCATCTCCAACACTCTTCTAGAGTTATCCAACCTTGCCGCAGTTGCAAATGGAACAGATGTTTTGTGTAATAGCGCTCAGACAGGTAACTTAGAAATTAGTGCTGCAAATGGTGTAGCTCCATATGCCTACCAATGGTTGGGCACTGCCAATACCAGTACATACGTTACCTCAGTAGGTCCGGGTACTTACACTTGTGTAGTTACCGACGGCTTAGGTTGTACCGATACAGTTGTAACAGTGCTTGCAGTGAGCAACCTTTCTGCAACTGCGAGTGCTTCAAACCCACTTTGCTCTGGCACCAACACAGGTAGTGTTACCGTTGTTGCAAGCGGTGGTACAGGCCCTTACGCTTACGACTGGGCTGGTTCAACAGCTAGCAATACTGTCCTCTCTGGTCTTGGCGAAGGAAGCTATTCCGTCGTAGTTACAGATGCTTACGGCTGTAGCACTTCTGCTTCTGCAACAGTAAACGAGCCAACAGCATGGTCAGTAAGTGCTGCCGTAACCCCTGCCGTTTTTGGAACAGATGGCGCAATTGACCTAACGGTTAGTGGTGCAACTGGTCCTTACACGTACAGCTGGGACAACAACGCCACTACTCAAGACCTCAATAATATCGATGGTGGAACTTACGTAGTAACAATTACAGATTCTTTAGGATGTACTTTCTCAGATTCTATCGTTGTGAACTCAATTGTAGGCCTAGACATCAACGACCTCAATGCTGCTCAAGTATTCCCGAATCCAAGCAATGGCAACTTCTTTATTGTAAGTCCTGCCCTGAGCTCAGTAATTCTTTACAATTCTTTTGGACAAAAAGTAACAATTGAATTGAGCACCATCGGAGAGGGTAAATACCAAGTATTGACACAAGAACTTGCAAATGGCTCTTATATCCTTGAACTCCAAAGCGAAGATGCTGTAGTGCGCAAAGCATTGCAGGTTATCCGCTAATAAGACAAAAGTTCTCTATTTAAAGCCCGGTTAAACCCGGGCTTTTTTTTTGTAAATTCGCTCTATGAGAATCATCAAATTATGCTTCTTCTTGCTCAGTTGTGTCCTTGTGAATGGTCAAATTTTGATCAATGAAGGCTGCAATAAAAATGCAATTGCTGTGCAAGATGAAAACGGAGACGCACCCGACTGGATAGAACTTTACAACAATAGTTCAAGTGCCATCAATCTTGAGAATTGGAAATTAGGCGATCAATTAAATGGTATCAATGCTTGGGTTTTTCCCAACGTAAACTTATCAGCGCAGTCGTATTTACGCATTTTTTGCAGTGGCAAAGACCGCTATGCGAGTGTTCCATTCATTGCCACCAATAACACCACCAATTTCAATCCTACTGCAGGCTGGAACACACACCCGTTTTCGCAAAATTTTATTTGGGATGGCAGCTCGAATATCCTCGTGAATGTCTGTTCTTACAATAATTCGGGTTATACCGAAAATTCCGTGTTTTATCAGAGCGCCACACCGTTTGTTTCATCCGTTGGGAGTTTTGTAGATGGCTCAGCTGCGGCATGTAGCAATAACATGGGGCAAACCTTCAGCCAAAGACCTAACATGAAACTCAATAATGCTGTAATTGGTAATGGCACCATTACAAATGGCAACACTGGTTATCCTGCACCCTATGGCAATTGGTATTGGGGGGCGCGGCATCAATTTTTGATATTGGCAAGTGAATTACAAGCGGCGGGCTTGAGTGCTGGTCCAATTTCATCGCTTTCTTTTCAGGTGGCCAGTACCAACGGAGAATTTTACGACTACATTGATATTGCCCTCACTCATACCTCGCTTGCCTCACTGGACGCTAATTTTACACCACTACAAGGACAGCAATTTCATACCGATTTCAAATTAGACGGCAATGGAGAGCAGGTCTACCTATTCAACGCCGCCAATCAACTGCAAGATCATTTAGAGATCACTAGCCCTCAGGCCGATATTTCTATAGGTCGTTTTCCGAATGGCAACACAACGCTTACCTGGATGAATCCTACCCCTGGCCTTAGTAACAACGCAAGCCAAGTTTTTACCGATACCCTCCCACGCCCACAAATACAAATGCCAAGCGGCGTGTACAACTCCAATTTTAGCGTAAGTATCAGCACCACTGTTCCCAACAACATAGGCAAACTTGTCTACACAACAAACGGCGAGGACCCCACTTTCAATTCAACAAGCTACACAGGCCCCGTCAATATAAATGCAAATAAAGTCCTTAGGGCTAAAGTTTTTCCGCTCGGAAACCCAACGTTATTAGCCAGTGAACAAGCCGTTGAAACTTACCTATTTAATGTATCTCACACCACACCCATTCTTCTTGTCAATACGCCCAATCAAAATTTATATGGTGCCAATGGAATTTTTGACAACTGGTGGACCGATTGGGTTAAACCTGCTTATGCCATCATCTTAGATACAGGACAAACACATCCAATTATACATCAAAGTAAAACAGGTATGCGCATGGATGGCGGAGCAGGTGGCAGCCGCTCACATCCGCAACATTCGTTCAGGCTGAGTTTTACGCACGGTACTTTCGGAGATAAAGCAATTGAGTTTCCTATCTTGCCAGACAGACCTAACAGATCTTTATACAGTGATATTTATCTCAGAAATGGCTCCAATCAGTACCTCACATTGCCCTATAAAGATGCTAGTCAGGTGCGCATGATGAGCGAGGGATCTGACAATTATTATTCGAGCTTCAGACCAGTTAGTGTATACATCAATGGCTCTTATTTTGGGCTCTATGAATTGCGTGAAAAATTCAATCAAGAATATTTTGAACAACACGATGGTGCTACGCGCGATTCCATCGAGCTCCTTTCCTTGAGTTATTGGTACAACCTCATCTTGCGCGCTGTCGAAGGCGATGTCGACAATTTTTGGACAGATTACAGCCTTTTTAATAACCTCGACCCTTCCTCTCCAACTTACTGGCAAGACGCCGATCAATATTTTGACCTCAAGCACTATACAGACTATATTATTGCTGAATCGTGGATGGGCAATGTGGATTGGCCCGGTAACAACATCAAAATTTACCGCTCAGACGCAAGTCAGAAACGTTGGCGCTTTGCACTCATCGATCTCGAACTCTCTATGCAACCCAACGGCTGGACCAACTGCACCGACAACCACATAGCTTATATGATGGGGCAATCCGAAGACAATCCGTATATTAATATTTGGAAACAGAGCATCCAAAATTTGGCTTACCGCAACTATTTTATCAATCGGTTTGCCGATCAGATGAACACCAGCTACCGTCAAGAACAACTGATTGCTACCGAACAGGCCTTTTATGAATCTATGCTCCCCGAAATGCCACTCCAATTTGCACGTTGGGGAGACCCTAATAATATTGCCGGGCAAATGACTGCATTCGAAGACAACCACGAGCAATTTCAACAATCACTTTTGTGTCGCTCTACTTTTGTCTTCAATCAACTGCGCTTGCAATTTGAGCTTACAAAAAAAGTACAAGTTAACTTAGCCGTTGAACCTCCATTAGCTGGCGAAATACACTTAAACACCATTCAGCCAACAAACTATCCTTGGTCTGGGACTTACTTTGATGGCGTACCAATTGACTTACATCCTATTGCAAAACCTGGCTATGTCTTTTCTCATTGGTTACCGGCTAGCAATATTATGGATAGCCTTTCTGATAGTTTGAATGTTTTTGTGACACAAAATACGCAAACATTTACGGCTGTTTTTAAGGTTATACCGCTGCCTCCTGATGGCCCCGACATTCATTTTAGCATTCAGCCCAACCCAAGTAATGGCCAGTTCTCTATCATGAGCGACAACAAAACAATTGCTAAATCATGTAAGTTTGAGGTGTTTGACCTACAAGGAAGACTCATTCAAAAAGGTCAAGTTTCAGAAAGTAACGAAACTACCTTAGACCTCACCTCACAACGAGCGGGCATCTACTGGGTCAGTATTTACAAAGGAGAGGAACGCTTAGATAACCTGAAAATCCTGAAGTATTAAGCGCCAACAAGAAAGGCCGTAATGGCTTCATAGGCAAGCAACTTACCCTGACTCAATTCTTGTTTGAGCTGCTGATAGCTAGCTCTTTTATCCGGATCTGCTAAAAATTGCTGTTGCAAGCTATCGCTAAGTAATTGTTCAAATAACAATAACTCTTGGTCTTTGCGCTTAATTTTTAAGGCGCCATTCAGCTGCATATGAACAAAAAAGGACTCAATCTGGGACCAAAGTTCGGTGAGGCCTGTTCCGTTGATTCCGGAGGTACACAACACGCGTGGCTGCCAGTTGTCGGGGCGTTGGCTAAATACGTGAAGCGCTCCTGCATATTCGGAACGCGCTGCTTTGGCAGCCGCTTCATTTTGACCATCTGCCTTATTGATAACAATTGTGTCGGCAAGTTCCATGATGCCACGCTTGATGCCTTGCAGTTCGTCGCCGGCACCGGCCAACATCAAAAGCAAAAAGAAATCGACCATACCATGCACCAGCGTTTCGGACTGCCCCACCCCTACTGTTTCAACTAAAATGATGTCATAACCAGCCGCTTCGCAAAGTGCTATGGCTTCGCGGGTATGCTTGGCTACACCCCCAAGGGTGCGACCGGCAGCGCTGGGTCTGATAAAAACGTTGAGTTCTTGAGAAAGGCGTTCCATTCTGGTTTTGTCGCCGAGGATGCTGCCACCCGTGCGCGAAGAAGATGGATCAATGGCTAACACCGCAACTTTATGACCTCGCGCAACCAATTGCAAACCTAAATTTTCAATAAAGGTGCTTTTACCGACACCTGGAACACCGGTAATGCCAATGCGTTTGGCTATCTGAGCCGGCTGTGGTAAGGCGCGCAAAAGTTGTTGAGCGATGAGTTGATCAGCAGGCTTGCTGCTCTCAATAAGTGTAATGGCCTGGCCAAGGGCTGCACGCGAACCATTTTGAAGACCTTCTAGCAAGGAGGTTTCATTGCGCTCTGCACGTTGAGACTTGCGCGCTTCGAGCCAGCTATTTATATGTGTTTGATCAGGCTTCAAGGAGTTGTTGGAGGGCTGACATTGCTTGTTGAATGTTGTGCTGCAATTGCGGCAAACTGGCCTCTAGCATGTAGCACGGAGCGGTAATGATGCGGTTTGGAGTATCCACACAGATTTCTTGTATGTTGCACTCAGGTGTTTGCACCCCTTTAGCTTGCAAACCCGCTTGAAAATCGGATATGCTATATGGAGAAGGTGCTGTAGCACTACCTATCGTTAGTTGCTGACCAATGGGCATGTCTTCAAATGCAAGCGCCAAAAGCACTGGGCTCACACACAAGGCAACAATGGGCTTGCCCACATTATACATATTGACCAACAAAAGTTTGACGTCGGGGCGTATTTGCCCGCTCGGGCCATCAAAGGCCCAGGTAGAAAAATTCTTGGCACTACCAAAGCCGCCTGGAATGACGAGCGCGTCGATGTCTGCCGGAACTACTGTTCGTATCTCTTGTATTTTGCCTCTTGCGATGCGCGCCGCTTCTTCGAGCATGTTGCGTGGTGCTGCTTGTTCTTCGCCGTTGAGGTGATTGATGACATGATGCTGTGGTGCATCTATGCCAATACAAACCGCCTCATAACCTAGCTTTTCAATTTCGAGCAGCGTTAAGACAGATTCGTGAATTTCTGCGCCATCGTAGACGCCTGCTCCGGATAATAAAACACCGATTTTCATGCCTTTTTTTGAACTAATTTACGGTATAATTCTTCGTATTGTGGTAAGATTTCCAACAAACTGAACTTTTTGGAAGTTTCCAAGGCTCCTGCTTTCATTGTTGGAAAATGCTGTGGGTCTAAAATTTGGAGTACGTATGCGGCCATTTGATCTGTTTGCCCGACATCTGCTAAGTAACCTGAAATACCATGCGCATTGACTTCAGGAATACCGCCAGTATTTGAAGAAACTACCGGCACACCAACAGCCATGGCCTCAAGGGCTGCCAAACCAAAACTTTCGGTTTCTGAAGGGAGCAAAAATACATCGACGATTTCCAATACATGGTTGGTGTCGCGCACCTTACCTAAAAAGATCACGTCGTTGCATAAATGGAGTTCACGACACAGGCGCTCGCAAGCGTAGCGGTCTGGGCCATCGCCTACCAACATAAGCTTGCAATCTTTTTGAGCACGCACTTTGGCAAAGATGCGAATGACATCTTCGGTGCGTTTGACGGGTCTGAAGTTGGAGATATGACAGAGAATGGCTTGCTCGTCCTTGGCATATTTACTCCGAATATAGGCCCTTTCGGCACCATGCGGAGGGCTCGGCGGGACAAAGTTAGGGATCACTTGTATGTCGTTGGTGACCTTGAAGTGAGCCAAAGTGTCGTGTTTGAGGCTTTCAGAAACAGCTGTAACAGCGTCAGATTGGTTTATACAGAAGGTAATGACGGGTTCAAAAGATGGATCTTTACCCACAAGTGTGATATCGGTACCGTGAAGGGTCGTGACAAAAGGAATATAAATACCTTCTGCTTTGAGGATTTGCTGGGCCATGTATGCAGCAGAAGCGTGCGGAATAGCGTAATGCACATGTAAAATATCGAGCTTCTCGTATTTGACGACATCGACCATTTTACTGGCAAGTTGGGTTTCGTAGGGCTGAAAATCAAAAAGGGGATAATCGGTAATGGAAACTTCGTGGTAGAAGATGTTTTCTCTAAAAGAGCCTAAGCGCACGGGCTGTGAATAGGTAATAAAGTGCACCTCGTGACCTTTTGCAGCCAACGCTTTGCCTAATTCTGTGGCCACCACACCGCTGCCACCAAAAGTGGGGTAAAGGACAATGCCTATTTTCATTCGGGTTGATCTAGAGGGATAAAAAATGTGAGTCGGTAAATAATGGGTAAGATGCGTACCACCTGGCCAAATTCATTTTTGATTTTAAATGAATAACTGCTTCTAAAAGGACTGTTAGGTGCGTTGATGACATCGTAAAAAAGAGCGGCATTCAAGCGCACTTTTTCGCCAAGTTTGAGATAGAAACCCCCTCCTACCATGAGTGTTGGCGACCATGGCCTGACCACTTCTAAAGGATTGACAAAACTAAATGGACTCTTAAGATATTGGAATTCGACACCACCAAAGACCACTTCTTGATAGCGGTAGTGCGCAAAAACACCACCACCCCAGGTTGTCATTTGACTTTGCATGCCTAAATTATTCGCCCAAGTGTGTTGGACCCGACATGAGGGCCCTACCAATAAGTTGTCCGAAAGCCTAGCTGCAAACTTGAGTTCACCGCCTACGGCACCGCCCATATTAGAAAAACCGATGTAGGGTTCGAGACCGAGTTCAGAACCCATATAGCTGAGCTGCGCGTTGGCATGGCTAACTATAATAAATGTGAAGAAAAGGATGATATTTCTCATTGGTATCATTTGTACAAAGATACGGCATTTGCAGCCACCGCGCTTCTTTGTATCTTTGCAAAAAATTAGGCATGAAATTACTCGACGGAAGAGCCACTGCAGCTCAAATTCAAGAAGAATTAAAAGCAGCTGTTCAGTTGCGCAAACAAGCTGGCCAAAAAATACCTCATTTGGCAGCTATTCTGGTGGGCAACGACGGCGGGTCTGTTTCTTATGTCACCTCTAAAGTAAAGGCTTGTGAGGCCATTGGCTTTGAAAGCACCCTCATTCGTTACGACGAAACAGTACCCGAAGACATCCTTCTTGAAAAAGTGGAAAGTCTTAACCAAGACCGCAGCATTGACGGCTTTATTGTACAATTGCCGCTTCCAAAACACATCGACGAACTTAAGATTACGCAAGCCATCGACCCTAAAAAAGACGTTGACGGCTTTCATCCGCGCAACATCGGCAACATGATTTTGAACCTTCCAGGTTTTTTACCTGCCACCCCAGCTGGTATTTTAGAGCTCATGCGCCGCAACGACATCCCAACTGAAGGCAAAAACTGCGTCATTATTGGCCGCAGCAATATTGTAGGAACGCCACTTTCTATTATGTTGGGCAGAAACAGCAATCCTGGCAATTGCACCGTGACACTCGCGCACTCCAAAACACGCAACCTCAAAGCCCTTTGCAAAGATGCAGACATCATCATTGCAGCAATTGGCAAACCTCATTTTATTACTGCCGATATGGTCAAAGATGGCGTTGTCATCATCGATGTGGGCACCACACGCGTAGAAGACCCAAGCCGCGAGCGCGGATGGAGACTCGTGGGCGATGTCAAATTTGACGAAGTAGCGCCAAAAGCAAGTTTCATTACACCTGTACCGGGTGGTGTTGGCCCCATGACAATTGCTTCTTTGATGATGAATACACTCAAGGCCATGGAACTCAAAGGCAAATAAAATGCAAGAATTTAAGATCAACGGCCCCTACATCGAACTCATTGGCTTACTCAAGGCACTCGGCATTGCCGAAACTGGCGGGCATGCCAAAGCAATTGTAGAAGAAGGTTACGTACTCAGAAATGGAGAAGTAGAGCTGCGCAAGCGCGCCAAACTCATTAGTGGCGACCTCATCGAAATAGACGACCTACAGATCAAATTGATCTAATTCAGACTTACTTCAATCCATCTTAAGAACCTATTTGATTGTTCTGAAATCCTGACCTGACTCTAAGCGCATTAATGCCGCGTAAATGAGTCGGATGCAATTTTCTACATCTTCTTTTTGAACCATTTCTACGGTGGTGTGCATGTAGCGCAAAGGCAGCGAGATGAGCGCTGAGCTCACTCCTTCATTGGAATAAGCAAAAGCGTCGGTGTCTGTACCTGTAGAGCGCGAAACTGCCGCGCGTTGAAAAGGAATTTTTTCTGCGTTGGCAGCGTCAATAATGAAACGCAGCAAGTTATTTTGAACAGCTGGGCCGTAGGTAAGTACCGGGCCTTTTCCGCTTTGTTGGTCGCCATTTTCAATTTTATCGACCATTGGCGTGGCGGTGTCGTGGCACACATCGGTGATGATCGCTACATCTGGCTTGATGCGATGAGCCATCATTTCGGCGCCGCGCAAACCGATTTCTTCTTGAACTGAATTGACGATATACAGGCTAAATGGTAATTTTTTCTTCTGCTCCTTGAGCAAACGCGCTACCTCGGCGATCATGAAGCCTCCTACGCGGTTGTCTAGCGCGCGACCAACGTATTTATTGTTGTTGAGCACCATGAATTCATCTTCAAAAGTAGCTACACAACCCACGTGAATACCGAGCGCCTCGACTTCTTCTTTAGACGCACAACCGCAATCGAGAAAGATGTTTTTCATGCTTGGCGTTTCCTCTTTTTGTTGGCGCATATGAATTGCTGGCCAACCAAAAACTGCCTTCACAGGGCCTTTGTCGGTATGGATATTGACGCGCTTAGAAGGCGCAATCATGTGGTCTGAACCACCGTTGCGACGCAAATAAATAAAGCCATCTTTGGTGATGTAATGCACAAACCAAGAAATTTCGTCGGCGTGCGCTTCAATGACTACTTTAAATGGCTGTCCAGGATTGATGATGGCGGCTGCTGAACCATAGGCATCGGTGATGTATTCGTCTGTAAAGGGCTTGATGTAGTCTAGCCACATTTGCTGACCAGAGGTTTCAAAACCCGTAGGGCTAGCATTATTAAGGTATGCTTCTAGAAATTTTTCTGATTTCGGTGTGATGATTTTTTTCATGTTTTATCTAATGAGCGTAACGTTTCCTTTGATGATGTTTTCTAAGCCGCCAACGCAGGTAGCTTGCAAGTAGTAGTCGTAGACATCGGGGTCGAGGAGTTTGCCGCGTAAGGTGCCATCCCAACCTTCTGCAAGATTGGTGGTTTCCCATACAAGCTCACCCCAGCGGTCATAAACTCTGAATACAAAACTTTCAATGAAGGGTCCCCTCACATAAAGTTTGTCGTTGTTGCCATCTTTATTGGGTGAAAACGCATTCGGAATAAAAACAAAAGGCGAAGCACAAATGCTGTCGTATACTTTGATCAGAACGGTATCTGATCCACTGCACAAACCATCCGAAACTGTTAAAGTAAACAGCGTTGTTTCTTCAAGAATAGCCTGTGGATTGGAAATAATGGCGTTTGAAAGCCCGGTTGTGGGCGTCCAGGAATAAGTGAAGGCTCCGATAGGAACACCGGTAAGCTGCGTACTTGTATTTGGTAAAATAATATACGGATTTGCACTTGCCACTACTGACAGCGGATTGAGTGGTGAAACATTGACAAAAATGGAATCTTGTAATACACAATTTTGCGCTGTCAAGACCTCCACATAAACATACTGGCTGTTAGCTAAAGACACATTTGCCGTTGGTAAAGTACTAGAACCTGAAATGATATTGACAGGGCTCCATTGGATGCTTTGCGCGTTGGCAGCACCTGTTAGCGTTAAATTGAACGGCGCTAGTGTACACACCAAATTGGGTCCCGAAATGGTGATGGAGTCAGCCGCAATACTCACCTGAAGGCTGTCTATAGCTGAACAATAAGCGGAGGATACTTGAACGTAATACCAACCGGTTTGCGGATCGAGGAGCTCTAGATTTGGGTTGTTATTAAGGTTGAGCGTGTCTTGAAATTGTCCTGAACTCGACCAAATGAGCGATGAAGGCGCACCACTTACAACCGGAATAAGGGTGGTATCTGTGGAGGTACACAGGAAGATATCTGCAGGAGCCACCACATTGAGCGTGGGGCCAACGGTAATTTGAAGACTCGTTTGATCTGTGCCCAAGCAAATGGAATCGGCAATGGTAAGGGTAATTTGATAAGTCCCGGGCTGCGTATAAACAATACTTGGTTCAAAATTGGTGCTATCCAAAGTGCCGTTTCCAAAATCCCATACATAAGAACTTGTGAGTGTTGAAGAGTTGTTGAGCACAACGCTCAGCGGGGCACAACCTATGGTGTCCGAGCTTGTAAAGGAGGCATTGAGTGGGATGTCAAAAGCCACAAAAACGGAATCTGTCGCGCTGCAAAAACCGTTGCTGACCTGGCAAAAATACCAACCACCTTGTACAACTACAATACTTGAATCTTGCAGCGCATTGAGCGGATTTGAAAGGTTGTTTTGTTGTGACCAAATAAATTGATTTGCAGTTCCTTGAGTTGCAGCAATCAATGTAAAAGGCAAAGAACTACACAGACTAATTATGTCGTTCAAGTTGAGTATAATGGAGTCCAATACGAGAATTTGAATTTGAGCGGTATCGGTAATGAGACACACGCTATCTGTAACGTACAACAACACCTCGTAAATTCCTGGATTGGAGTACACTACAGTAGGATTGAATACTACACTAGTGGTATCGCCGTTGCCGAAGTCCCAGAGGTAGGAGTCCCACTGGGCAGAGGTATTCTGAAAATTGACGCTGAGGTCTTCGCAACCTTGGACGTTTGAACTGGTGAATTCGGCTGTCGGAATCAGCTGAAAATCAAACTTAAAGACCAAGTTATTGCAATTGGAACTATTATTGGTGTTGGACCACACCCCTTGCGAAGTTGGAAAGTCAGAGTGCCCGCCACAACCCCCACAAACCGATTGGTAAACCACACCGTTTTTATCAAAACGAGAAGTGCCGCCATCGACGTGTTCTTGCGCAATGGCTCCGCCGAGATAAGATCCGTAAAGCAAACCATTGAAGTTATTCTGGATCACCATCAGGTAAAAGTCAAAACCTGAAGTGCTGGACTGAAAGGCATTGGCAGAAATTGGCATCCCACTCAAAGGGGTTGACTGTAAAATATTCGCTCCCCAGCCCGAGATATAGACATTGCCACAAATGTCCACAAGAAAAGCTGCAGGCGAGATATTGATCTGACTATTGCCATTTCCGATAACAGTAGAGGCTAAATTGGTAGTGAGGGCGGCATTGAGCTTCAGAACAAACTGACTACTCCCTGGATTGCTATACGGCGCGTTGTTGACCACAAAACCTCCGCCAACGGCCTGCCCCAATAGGAACACTTGGTTATTGCGGTCGATTTCCACAAAAAATACTTGGTCGTAATTAGAGGTGCCTACGTAGCTGGCCTTCTGAATGGCAGTTCCTGCAGCATTGAGTTTAACGACATAACCATCGGTTTTACCGCCGTTGTAAGTACTCTGATAAGCGCCTGTTGTTCCGGAAAGATTAGTTGAACCTGTACCACCCGCAAACACGATAGCACCAAGGGTATCTGTTTTGATTGAATAAGCAGCGTCGTCTTTGTTGCCGCCATAAAAAGAGGAAAATTCAAGTGCTGAAAAAGAAGGGTTCAAACGGAAAACTACGGCGTCTTGCCCCGTGCCCTTAGCCGCTTGAAAAGGACTCTGAAGCGGGAAGTTGGCAGAGCGCGTACAACTTGCCACCAACACAGAGCCGTTTTCGTCTAAATATATTTCTCCTCTAAATTGATCGCCATAATTTGTTGTGAGTGAATCATATGCCGCAACAGAATTATAAGGAAGACCTAATGCACGATAGTTGACGCCATCATTGGAGGAACCACCCACATAAGTACTTGCCAAAAGATTTTGCCCATTTGCACTGAGCTTTGATACAAAGAGATCAGAACCCTGTGTACCAAAATAGATGCCGTTATAAAAGAAATTGGTGTTTGCGGTTCCGCCGGCGTGTGTTGCCTGCAAGGCCCCGGCGGTGACTGGAAAATCTAGACTTGACGTAGCGCCAAAGAGATAAAGGTTGTTGAGTGAGTCACAGATGAGGCTATGCGCCGTTTCGGTGCCTTGTAGGTTGTCGCCGCCACCCAAGAAACTGGACCAAAGGATAGTGCTCCCGTTGGGTGCAAAACGAGTCATGAATACATCGGTGATGCCGTAGGCTCCGGCAATTGAAGTGAAATTTGAGTTGACATCGAAACTCGCCAAACTAGGCAACGGAAAATTGTTACCGTAGACAACGCCTGCTGAATAGGCGGAGCCATCATTGCCATAAGTGGCCGTCATGCCGAAGTTGTCTGATATAGCGCCATTGTAAGTGGCAAAAACTAAAATGGGATCGATCACTAACGGATAATTTGGGTCGTAGGTGCCAACCTCATATTGAAAAACGCCGTCATTTGTTGCGCGATAAGTGCAATTGATCTCTTTTCGTTGCCCATTGATTTCTTGATAGGCATAAGGGCGTTCTTCTCGGATTTCACCAATTGTTGTTTTCAAGTACAAAGCGCCTTTTTTGATGCTGACCACTTGAGCTCCGGTATATTGCCATTGAATTTGATTGACTTGGGCACCTGGCGAAACTTCAAAAGCGTATTTGTAGTGCCCGTTCTCATTTTGCCATTTCAATTGGATGCCCGGATAATAATTTTCATAGTTTACCTCCTCAAAAGCCGAAACTTCGCTGGCCCATTTGTTTTGATCTTTACCCAAGAAAAAATTATAGGTATGTGGGCGAGGTTCATGACCACTTATGGAAGTATTGGGGTTCATGCCAATAAAGCACTGCTCAATAAGATTTGACGCAATGGTTGGGTTGTCTAGTTGGAGCTGTTCGTGATGCGCCTTTTCTAAGGCTGAATAGTCGGTGAGTTGATACAAAAAACGATCGGTGCCCATCCAGATTTTGGCTGCGCCTTCTTTGGCCAAAAATTGAACATCGGAAGGCCATTGCCCTTTGTTCTGAACAAATTCTTGACCCTGAAATTGTGCATGAAGCGGCAAGCCAAAGTACAGGCCCATGACACAAAAACATAAAATCCGAAACGAGGTCAACTTCATCCTCGCTAAGTTAAGCATTTCGACTAATTTTGTAAGAAGCATTTCTATATGAATCCATCAGAAAATAAAATCTGTTCACTTCTCGGCATAAAGTACCCCCTCATTCAAGGCGGCATGATCTGGTGTGCAGGTTGGGAACTCGCTGCGGCGGTGTCTAACGCTGGAGGGCTTGGCCTTTTAGGCGCTGGCTCAATGTATCCAGAAGTCCTAGACGAACAAATTGCAAAGTGCAAAGCCGCTACCAACAAACCTTTTGGTGTCAATTTGCCCCTGCTCTACCCAAATATTGAGGCGCATATTGCCACGATCATCAAGCACAAAGTTCCGATCGTTTTTACCAGTGCTGGCAACCCCAAAACCTGGACCGAAACCCTGCACAAAGAGGGCATTAAAGTAGTACATGTAGTTTCGAGCGTCAAGTTTGCGCTCAAGGCCGAAGCCGCCGGCGTCGATGCAGTTGTTGCTGAAGGTTTTGAGGCCGGCGGCCACAACGGTCGCGACGAAACCACCACGCTTTGCCTGATCCCAATGGTGCGCAAAGCAATTGGCATACCGCTCATTGCTGCAGGTGGCATCGGCGACGGACGCGCCATGCTGGCCGTCATGAATTTAGGCGCCGATGGCGCCCAAGTGGGCAGCCGTTTTGTAGCATCTGTAGAATCCAGCGCCCACGCCAACTTTAAAAATGCCGTCATCGAGAGCCAAGAAGGCGACACTTTGCTCACGCTCAAAGAACTCACGCCTGTACGTTTGTTGCGCAATCCGTTTTTTGAGGAGCTCATGGCTGCCTATCAAAACGGGGCGAGCGCCGAGGCGCTCGCCACCCTACTCGGCCGAGGCCGCGCCAAAAAAGGCATGTTCGAGGGCGACCTCCATGCCGGAGAACTCGAAATTGGGCAAATTGCCGGCAATTTCGAGTCCATTATGCCCGCTGGCGCCATTGTACAAGAATTCATCACCGATTTCAATGCTGCTTTGGCAGCTCAAACTGCTTTTCAACTATGATCCACTTCGAGCGTTTTACCCTAGACAACGGCTTGCGGGTCTTGTTCCACAAAGAACCTGCTACGCCAATGGCGGTAGTCAATTTGGTGTACGACGTCGGTGCGCGCGACGAAAACCCTGCCCAAACTGGTTTTGCCCATCTTTTTGAGCACCTCATGTTCGGCGGCTCTGTGCACATCCCAGATTTCGATGCGCCTTTGCAAGCGGCTGGTGGCCAAAGCAATGCTTTTACGAGCAACGACATCACCAACTATTACGATGTATTGCCCGCACACAACCTCGACACCGCACTTTGGCTCGAAAGCGACCGCATGCTTTCGTTGGCCTTTACGCCCAAAAGCTTAGAAGTGCAGCGCCAAGTTGTCATTGAAGAATTCAAGCAGCGTTACCTCAATCAGCCCTACGGCGATGCTTGGTTGCAATTGCGCCCGCTCGCTTATCAAAAACACCCGTATCGTTGGGCCACCATCGGCAAAAACATCAAGCACATCGCCGATGCCACCATGGACGACGTCCGCGCTTTTTTTCAAAAACACTACCATCCCGGCAACGCTGTGCTGTGCATTGTTGGCAATTTTGAATTAGCCGACATTCAACAAAAAGTGCAGCATTATTTTGGCGACATCCCCGCTCAAACAAAAATAGCGCGCCAACTGCCACAAGAACCCACTCAAAAACGATTCAGACAAAAAGTCATTGTCCGCAAAGTTCCGGCCGATTCCTTTTATTACGCTTTTCAAATGGGCAAACGCCTAGACAACGACTACTACCTTGCCGACCTCCTCTCAGACCACATCGGCAACGAGAAAACCGGCTTGCTTTTTACAGAATTACAGCGCAAAAAACGCTTGGTTTCTGAAATTACAGCTTACATCACGGGGTCTATCGACAACGGTTTGTTTGTCATCACAGGAAAAATCAATCCGAACCGCACTTTAATGGAACTTGACGACGCACTGTGGCCCCTACTTGAAAAATACAAAGCCAAAAAAATGAGCAAGCCTGCGCTGCAGCAACTCATTTTAAAACTGCAAACGGCCAAAGCTTTTCAAGACCAAGGCCTACTTAGCCGCGCCATGAACCTCAGCTTTTTTGAGCTCCTTGGCGATGCAGCGCTCATCAATCAAGAAAGTGCACGTTTTTCAAGTATCCAGACCACTGATCTTCAAACCTATGCCCAACAACTCTTCGATAAAAATCGTTGTGCGTTGTTGCAAATTCAAGCTCAATTACCATGACGCAACAAACCCTCCCTACTGTGCTTGATAGAAACATTGCACCCCAATTGCGACCCATCAACCACATCGCGTTTTTGGCACCCGCCATTTACAACTTGAAAAATGGCGCAAAGCTCTTTTGGCGCAATGGCCTTCAAAATGAAACCAGCAAAATTGAGCTCCATTTTGCCGCAGGCTCGGCCACCGGTGATCCGCTTACGGCTTCGTTGTGTGCAGGCCTTTTGATCAATGGTACCGCACAAAAAACAGCCAAGCAAATCCAAAAAGCACTCGATGCAGTGGGCGCCTATTACGACGTCTCTCTCAGTCAAGAAACAACAGTGGTAACACTTTATGCACTCAAGGACCAACTCCTCAAAGCGTATCAAATTTTTCATGAAAGCCTTTTTGGGGCTACCTTCCCTCCCAAAGAACTGCAAGAGCTCGTTCACGAACGCAGCCAAAAATTCAAAATTCAGCAACAAAAAGTGAGTTTTTTGGCACAGCGCTTTTTCCAGCGCAGTCTTTTTGCTGGGTCTGTCTATGCACAGCAAATTCAACTAGAAGACTTCCAAAACGCAGACCGCACAGCAATCCAAGCTTTTCACGAGCAACATTACCTCAAAGGACTTAAAAAAGTTTTCCTGATAGGTGATGTCTCAGAAGACACCCTCGATTCTTTTCAGGATTTACTGAATGTCTTCGAAAGCAACACCAAAGAACGCAAGCCTTTTGAATGGAAACCTGAAGCAGGTGCTACCCACATTGAACAAGAAGGCGCTTTGCAAAGTGCCGTGCGCATTGGCCGACCACTCTTTAACAAAACGCATCCGGACTTCTGTGCTTTTAGTGTGCTGAACACCATTCTAGGCGACTACTTTGGCAGCCGCCTCATGAGCAATATCCGCGAAGACAAAGGCTACACTTATGGCATCGGTTCACATATCGTGGAAAACAACAATTTCGGGTATTTCGTGATTGGTACAGAGGTTGGCGTACAAACCAGGACCGCTACTTTTATTGAAATTCAAAAAGAATTCGAGCGCCTCCAAACCGAACTTGTTACAGACGCCGAACTCGAACTCGTCAAAAGTTACCTCATGGGGCAATTGCTCAAAAGTGCCGACGGCCCATATGCCATGCTCGACCTCTTTGCCAATGTAGAAACCCTTGGTCTTGACCTCAGCTTCTACGACCGTTATATCGCTGAAATCAAAGCGGTTGACGCCCAAAAACTTCAAGCATTGGCACAGCGCTATCTCAATTGGGACCAAATGCTGATTATTTCCGCAGGATAGCAACCTTTAAAAGGCTTTGACGTTATACTAAATAAGTAAAAAATACGTTATTCAACGGATGTTCAGAGCACTTATTGTACTGGTATTTCTACAAACAGCTTTCACGAGTCTGGCTTCTCATGTCATGGGGGGTGAAATCACCTACAAACATATAGGCAATGGCAACTATCAATTCGAACTTGTTTTTTACCGCGATTGCAACGGAGCCGACGTCAATGCCGTTTCCGAAACACTCCGCGTCTGGAACCACCCAAGCCTTAATGCCATACCGCTCTTATTTGTACAGCGCCAAGACCTTTCTCCTAGTTGCACTCAAGTACCTGGCGGTGCCGGTCCTTTGCTTTGTGGCACTGGCAACAACGGCGGAAACGGCATCGGTGCCATTGAAAAAGTCATTTACCGCAGTGCACCAATAGCACTTAGTGGCACCCCACCCGCACAAGGTTGGGCTTTTACCTATGAAAATTTCTCGCGCAGTGGCGCGCTCACCAATCTCAGTAATCCGTCCACTTACGGCATCACGCTTGTGGCCAAAATTTTCAATCTGTCGCAACCCGACGACGCGCCTGTCTTTAACGAAGATCCTAACTTTGTGAGTTGTGCGGGGCTACCGTATCAATACAACGCGGCGGTCAATGACCCCAACCTAGACTCCCTTCACTTTGAATTTGGCGTTCCTTACGACCACTTTCCATTGGGCGCCTACAACCCGCCGAGCAACCCCGCTCCTATTCCGTTCAATAGTAATTTTAGTTACCTCAGCCCAACCCCTGGCCCAGCCATTAATGCCAGCAATTTAGCTGCTGTGCTCAATCCTCTGAACGGCAACCTAACTTTCAATAGCTTCACCATTGGCAATTATGCGCTAAAAATTGTAGTGAAGGCGTATCGCAGCGGCATCCTTATTTCCGAAACCGAACGAGAAATACAACTTGTGCTGCAGCCCTGCAACAGTAGTAATTTTCCGCCGGTCATTGCGCCACCCTTTGCTGGGGGCAGCTCTTACGAACTTACGGTCAATGCCGGGGACCTCATTAACTTCGATTTACTCATCACGGACCCCGACACCCAAATCAATGGTAGCCCACAAAACATTACCTTAGAAGGCAATTTACCTTGTTCGGTTGGCCCGTGTCCTAGTTTGAATGTCGCACTTCCCTTTACAGCAGCTGCACAAATTCAAGCACAGTTTACTTGGCAAACAACTTGCGATCATATTTTAGACGGGCAAGGTCAAGCGCAGAGCCAAAAAACGTATCATTTTGTTTTCAAAGCAAGCGACGACGTTTGCCCGGTGCCGCAGGTGCAGTATGCCACCATTACTATTCACGTACTGAATTCAGGCATCATTGCTGCTCCGGATATCGCTTGCATCCAGACCAACAACGCCAATGAACTCACCATCAATTGGCCATCGATCAATTCAGGAAGTACCTCCGGATTTAGCGCTTTTCAATTGTATTCCCTCCAAAATGGTTTATTATACGACACTTTAAATGTGAATGCCACCAACATGACCATTCCACCTATTTGGAGTAGCCACGATTTCTACGTTGTGGTGGCTTCGGGTTGCGGCGGCACTTTCTTGACTTATTCTGATACCGTAAAGAATATCTTTCTGACACTCAACAACCCCAACAACGGGACAGCCGTGCTCAACTGGAACAAACCTAAAGCCACGCCCTCACCACTTTACAACAGCCACTATTACATCTACCGAGAATACCCCACCAATTTCTTTAATTTCTTGGATAGTGTGCCGTACAACCAAACCACCTACACAGACACCATTGACCTCTGCAATGAATACTTGCGCTACCGCGTCAATTTGAAAACCAGCACCTGCAACTTCAACTCCAACCGACCTGGCGATTCGCTCACCGACATGATGACGCCTTTTATTCCGGTACTTTCTAGCGTTGGTTTTGACACCAGCACCCAACAAATACAGGTGCAATGGAATGTCAATGCAGCACCAGACACCTACGGTTATGTCGTGTATACTTTTGATGCAAATGGCTTTTTAATTGAACTCGACACCGTCTATGGGCAAAACAACACCTCCTATTGGCACAGCGTGCCGTTCAACGGCGGCCCTTACACCTACACCGTAGCTGCTTTTGACTCCTGCTTTACCTCCAACAACCCGCCTTCATTTCAGACTTCGGCCAAAGCCAACCTCCATACTTCTATTCAAGTGAGTTATCTTATCGACATGTGTCCGCAGCGCGTAGATTTGACCTGGAGTAAGTACGGCGGAAACGCCGTTCAGAGCTATGAAGTATGGAGCAAGTACAACAACACCTGGACGCTATTACAGACAACCAATGACACGACAGCGAGCGTAAATCTGCTCAAAAACGAAAGTTATTGCCTGTATATCAAAGCGAACCTACAGAATGGTTTTGCTGCGTTTTCGAACCCTTTGTGTTTTGTCATGCCTCAGCCAACTCCGCCAAGCTTTCATTATTTCAGCGTTGCGAGTGTCTTAGATGGCGACATCGAGCTCAAGGCTTGGGTAGACCAAAGCGTAGGCATCACCAGCGTGCTTTTTGAAAGAAAAGATACAAATGGCGTTTACCAAAGCATCGGTGAAGGGCCTATTTTAAACAATACCGCTTATTTTCTTGACGAAGATGTAGACACCGATTGGGGCCCCTGGACCTACCGCAGTGTTTATCTAGACAGCTGTGGCAACCCAGGTGCCTACGCCAACGAAAACACCACCATTTTTGTACAAGGCAGCGCCGATCAGTACAACATGATCAATACGCTGTCCTGGACGCCTTACACCCAATTTGCCGGAGCCATTGCCAACTATCAAGTATTCAGAAACGCCTACGGAACCTGGGAAACCATTCCCGTTCAGGTGCTACCCGACGGCAGTTATGACCTCACCGACGACGTTTCGCAATTGCGCAACAAAGGCGCAGTATGCTACAAAGTGATGGCATTAGAAAACCTGAATCAATTTGGTTTGATAGACAGCAGTTATTCCAATGAATTTTGCCTGGCATACGACCCTCTCATGTTTGTGCCCAACGCGTTTACACCTGATGGCCTCAACCCTATTTTTTTACCGGTGGTACAAAACGTAGATCCTGAAAAATATACATTTAGCATCATTGACCGCTGGGGCAAAATTGTTTTCGAAACCAATGACCCTACTGCAGGTTGGGATGGCAACATCAGTAGCTCTGGCCTACCCGCCACCAACGACGTTTTTCAGTACCGCATTGAACTGATCATCAACAAAACTGACGCTATCGTCAAGCAAGGCTACGTGACACTCATCCGATGAATTTAGACCGCATTCTTGTCATTCAAACTGCTTTTCTAGGTGATGTTATTCTGGCCTCACCCGTCTGGGAAAACCTACATGCTGCATATCCGCATGCACAAATCGATGTAGTTGTCAAGAAAGGAAATGAAAGCCTACTTACTGCGCATCCGTTCTTGCACCAAGTTTTTATTTTCGATAAAAGTCACAAAGTAAAGAACCTCTGGAATTTAGGTAAAACCTTGCGTTCACACCAATACGACCTCGTCATCAATCTGCAAAGATTTGCGAGTTCTGGCATCCTCACCGTTTTCGCTAGAGGAAAAGAAACTAGAGGTTTTGAAAAAAATCCGTTGTCTTTTTTGTTCACCAAGAAGTTCAAGCACGACATGAAGCCTAATTGGCATGAGGTGGATCGCAATTTAAGTCTGATTTCAGACTTGGTTACTGCGCCTATCCGGCGACCTCAGTTGTATCCAAGTAAAGAAGATTTGAATTCAATTCAAATTTATCAAGAAGTTCCGTATTACTGTTTGGCACCCACAAGTGTTTGGTTCAGCAAGCAAGCACCTCAAGAAATCTGGATGAAATTAATAGACAAGTTGGGAGCGGCCAATGCTCAAATTTATCTTTTAGGAGCACCTTCTGACCGCGCTTACCTCGATGAAATTGTAAAAAATACAAGAACCCCACAAGTCATCAATTTAGCTGGTCAGTTATCGCTTTTGCAATCAGCCGCTCTTATGGCTGGCGCCAAACACAATTATGTCAATGATTCTGGCCCCTTGCATTTGGCTTCGGCTACCAATGCACCCGTGAGCGCATTCTTTTGCTCAACAGTTCCTGAGTTTGGTTTTGGACCGCTTTCAGAAAATGCCTCTATCATAGAAGTAAAAGACCTGGACTGTCGCCCTTGTGGTTTGCATGGTCACAAAGCATGCCCGAAAGGGCATTTTAAGTGTGGGAAAGACCTCAAACTCTAACTTACTTCCACTTGTTGACCCCGAACATCAGTGATGATTCTTCCGTTGTCAAAAACCAATTGCCCATTGACAAAAGTCAATTCGATAGAGGAAGAAAAAGTATGACCTTCAAAGACCGACCAACCACACTTGGAATGCAGGTTCTCTTTTGTTACGGCGTACGGTTTATCAATATCTACTAATACTAAATCGGCAAAATAACCCTCTTTGATGAAGCCGCGCTCCTTGATACCATAAAAAAGCGCTGGGTTTTCGGCGGTTTTCTCGACAACCTTCTCCAAACTTAAGAAACCAGCGTCGACTAAACTCAGGAGCATTTGCAGAAGGTGCTGCACCATTGGCCCTCCTGATTTGGATTGCATGTAAGGCTGTTGTTTTTCCTCTAAGGTATGTGGAGAATGGTCGGTAGTAATGAAATCGATGTAATTCTCGTTGAGCGCTTTGAGGAGGCCAAGTTTGTCGGCTTTGGTTTTGATCGAAGGATTGTATTTGATGAGCGGCCCAAAAGTTTGGTAATCTTCTAGTGAAAAATAAAGATGTGGAATACTCACCTCGCAGGTCTGCCTCTTTTGGGCAAGAGGAAGGTCTTTATCGAACAACAAAGCCTCTTTATAGGTGGTGAGGTGCAGAATATGCAACCTTGAATTTGTTTTTTTTGCTAGATCAAGACTCCTTTTGGTGGCTATGTAACATGCTTCCTCCGAGCGGATCTGGGCATGTGCTTCTATTGGAATATCGCGGCCGTACTTTTTAGTATACGCTTCTTCACTTTGTTCAATTAGTGCAGAATCTTCGCTGTGAATAGCGACAATTCGGTCTGTTTGTTTCCAAATTTGTTCAAATGCCTCCGGATGATCGGCTAGCAATTGGTTTGCACCAGAAAAATACAGACCGTCGTCTGTGAGGGCCACAAATTTTTTGTCCTCGAGATCGTAGTCTTTGAGTAAATCGAGGTTGCTGGCTGAAACACCTAGAAAAACACCATAATTGCAGTAAGCATTTGCACTGGCTATGTCTAACTTCTCTTGAACCAACGCTGGGCTGAGCGTGGCCGGATCGGTATTTGGCATGTCAAAAACGGTAGTCACGCCTCCGGCAACAGCCGCGGCGCTTTCCGTTGCCCAAGTGGCCTTGTGGGTGAGGCCTGGCTCTCTGAAATGTACGTGTGTATCAATGAGGCCAGGAAACAAGTATTTCCCTTTCGCTTCGATACAAGTTTCATCGGGCTTAGGTTCTAAATGACTTGAAATTTCGACAAAGCGACCGCCAAAAATGCGTACATCTTTGGTTTCAATACCCGCAGAGGTCACGACATTTGCTTGTCGGATTAAATAGGCACCTTTTTTCATTTGCTTTGATTTGAACTAACGCTCTTGAGCATAAATAACGAAACAATAATAGATAGCGCGGCAAGTATAGAAGACCACCATGCAGTCTGATTGAGGACAGAAAGCAGCATGGTTCCGACAAGTAAAACAAATGCAATGCGCATCCCTATGTTCTTATTGCCCTTGACCTAAAGAATAAGCCGCTTTGCCATCAAATGCATACAGATTTTCAGTTTTCACAACATCAATCCCTGCACTTTCTGCTGCCGTTAAAAGTTCAATAAGACCTTTTTTAGACGCGTTGTCTGCCATAAACCTACAACGCCAGTGGTCGGTGCAAAATGTTTCCGGAAAACCACCTGGATACACTTTAATTCCTCTATTGGTTATGAGTGCCAATTCAAATGCTGATGAAGAAAGTGTATTCAATTGAGCAGCTAACTCATTTACATCTGTACCAGACCAATGTACGAAAAGGTCAACACCTTGTAAAGTCTTTTGCTTTGGCGCTTTGCGCTCGTATTTCGGCAATTGAATTCTGGCATTCTCGCGGTAAGAAACCGCTGGAAAATTTTGTGGAACTTGACCTAGATTGGCAATTAATGCCTCCGTAAATTCTTTGGTATTTACACGACGTGAGCTCACGCCTTCTTTGTAAATATCAAAAGTATGCACGCCGTCTTCAATGGTTTTGAGCCAAGCGTTTTGGATTTTTTCAGCTATTTGTGTTTGCCCCACATGGCTGAGCATTTGAACTGCCCCGAGCAAGAGTCCGGATGGGTTGGCAATGCCTTGGCCGGTAATCATGGGTGCAGAGCCGTGAATGGCTTCAAACATGGCGCATTCTTCACCGATATTGGCAGAACCCGCAAGCCCAACAGAACCCGCAATTTCTGCAGCGATGTCAGAAATGATGTCGCCATAAAGGTTGAGCGTCACAATCACTTCAAAATCTTGAGGTGCATTGGCAAGTTTAGCCGCACCGATATCGATGATCCAGTGGTCGTTGGCGATTTCTGGGTATTCGGCAGCAATTTCGTTAAAGACCGCTCTGAACAAACCATCGGTTTGCTTCATGATGTTGTCTTTGGTAAAACAAGTTACCTTACCACGGCCATAAAGTTTGGCGTATTCAAACGCATAGCGGATGATCTTCTCACAACCTGGGCGGCTAATGAGTTTGAGGCATTGCACTACTTCATCGGTTTGTTGGTGTTCGATGCCTGCATAGAGGTCTTCTTCGTTTTCACGAATGATCACCAAATCCATTTTCGGATGCTTGGTAGACACGTACGGATGCAAACTAAAGCAAGGGCGAATATTGGCATACAAACCCAAAAACTTGCGCGTAGATACGTTTAAGCTCTTGTAACCCCCACCCTGCGGCGTGGTAATTGGCGCCTTCAAAAATACTTTATTACGGCGAATGGTATCCCAGGCCTCAGGGCTAATGCCGGCAGTGTTGCCAGCCAAATAAACCTTCTCACCTATTTCAATTTCATCGTAAGCCAACTCGGCACCTGCTGCTTCCAAAATAGAAAGCGTTGCCTCCATAATTTCTGGCCCAATGCCATCTCCTTTTGCTATCGTAATACGTGTCATCATGTCAATTTTTAGTAGGCAAAATTGACATTTTTTGATGATTTGGTTTTATTTATAAATTTTATGATAAGCATAAAAAAGCCATCTTTCGATGGCTTTTCAAATATAACTGAGTTTGGGGCTTATGCCAATACTTCTTTTACTAAATCAGCAGCTTCTTGGAGTTGTACTGCGGAGTGTACGTTGAGGCCTGATTCGTCGATCAAACGCTTCGCTTCTTCGGCGTTGGTGCCTTGGAGGCGAACGATAAGCGGTACAGGTAGTTGACCGATGTTTTTGTAGGCGTCTACAATACCTTGGGCAACGCGGTCGCAGCGAACGATACCACCAAAGATGTTGATGAGGATCGCTTTAACGTTCGGGTCTTTTAGGATGATGTGGAAGGCTTTTTCTACGCGCTCTGCGTTGGCTGTTCCGCCGACATCGAGGAAGTTGGCAGGGTTACCGCCAGACAACTTGATGATGTCCATGGTAGCCATGGCGAGACCAGCTCCGTTGACCATGCAGCCTACGTTACCATCTAATTTAACGAAATTGAGGCCTGCTTCGTCGGCTTCTACTTCTGTTGGATCTTCTTCAGATTTGTCGCGCAAGGCAGCGAGGTCTGGATGACGGAACAAACCGTTGCCATCTAGACTTACTTTGGCGTCAACCGCGATGATTTTGTTATCGGAAGTTTTGAAGAGCGGGTTGATCTCGAACATAGAAGCGTCGATGCCAACGTATGCGTTGTATAAACAAGGTACGAATTTGACCATGTTTTTGAAAGCATCGCCAGAAAGGCCGAGGTTGAAAGCAATTTTGCGTGCTTGGAAACCTTGAAGACCTACGCGTGGATCGATGTGTTCTTTGAAGAGTTTTTCTGGAGTGTGCTCGGCAACGTGCTCGATGTCCATACCACCTTCGGTAGAATAGATGATGACGTTGCGGCCAGACTCGCGGTCGAGGAGAACAGACATATAGAATTCCTAAACTTCTGTTGGACCTGGGTAGTAGACATCTTGTGCGATGAGTACTTG
>Ga0102918_1000055_pt1 | contig 22434 bp, 28 predicted proteins | sample Colrivmeta1563A3_FD_78202 | JGI IMG/M metagenome (GOLD analysis project Ga0102918, IMG submission 78202) | Estuarine microbial communities from the Columbia River estuary - metaG 1563A-3 | ecosystem: Environmental > Aquatic > Marine > Intertidal zone > Estuary | place: USA: Columbia River...
CCTATTGCTCGAAAAAGTAATAGAAAGAGAATATATTCCATACACAGAGGAAGAAAAAAAACAAAAGAATCACAAGCCATGGAATATATGGAAAGATGTAATCCAAAAAAGCGAAGAGCTGAAAGCCATTAATTATCACGGTACAATAGACTTTTACAGTGGCGTGGACGCCACAGAAGAAGAGACGTTCTGGGTGGAGTTTAAAGCGTATTTTGTTTACGGCAATTTAGACAAAATTATTCTATCTGACTTCAGCAGAGGACCATCAAGGCACTTAAATATGAAAAACTGGGAAGAGACTAGAAGGCTAGAAGAAAAAAAGTTTTGGTATAGAACTAAGAAATTTTTAAATTATTTTGGATGGAGAAAGTTTTGGAGGAAAGTTTCAAATTTATGTTATAAGATTTCTCAACTTTTTTCTGGTATTCAAATGTTTATAATCAGGTATTTTTAATATGAAGGGTATACTTGAGTTTAGTTTGCCAGAAGAGCAAGAAGAATTTGACGTAGCAAACAATGCATGGAGGTTTAAATCCGTAATTACGGGCCTCGATAACAGACTTAGGAGTATTTTAAAACACGAGCAGGACTCTCACACTCCAGATGAGCATAAATGTTATCAGAAGATCAGAGACCTGCTACACGAGTTAGTCAAAGATAACGATGTTAATTTGTATTAATAAAAAACAAAATGTCATATATTCTTTTTATTAAGTTATTTGCACTTTATACGTTTTTTATTTTAGTTATTTTATTTCTTATATTTTTACACAAAGACCAATAACACAACAAAATGAAAGCAAAAGAACTAATAAAAATATTGCAAAAGTTAGACCCAGAAACACTTATAGTTGTTGATGGTTATGAAGGAGACTATTGCGAGCCAAAAGGCGCAGAACAAATACATGTAACAGGTCCACACAAGAATGTGCCTTGGTACTATGGTGATTATAAACATCACGAAGAAGATGAATCAGGAGATCCAATCAGGGCATTACATTTAATTAGATAATTATTTATGAAAAGCGAACTAGAACAACAATTAGTTAAAAAATATCCTAAAATCCTTAAGGACTACAAAGGAGACATGACGCAGACTTGCATGACATGGGGGATTGAACATGACGATGGATGGTTCAAGCTTCTTGATGAATGCATGGCAAAACTACAATATTTTTGCGACCTCTGCTCTAAAGACGGAGAAGAAGTTCAAGTTGTTGCAAACCAAATTAAAGAAAAATACGGAACCCTGTCATTCTATACGAGTGTTTATGGTGGGGATAATATTCAACACGATATTATTGACGACATGATCGACAAAGCAGAAGCAAAGTCTGCATATACTTGTGAAGTAACAGGAGAGCATGGTGAGCCCTGTAAAAAAGGTGGCTGGTATAGAACACTATGTTATGAACAAGCTAGAAAAGATGGTTACGTAGCTTGTAAAGAATCAACCGAAGCATACTGGAAAGAAAAAGACGAAAAGGGGTCTAGCATATAAATAATATGAACCAGGAAGAAATGGAAGAATATGCTTTTTACGAAAGCGGCTTATGTGCACATGGGTGCCTTGAGAAACTAGATGAATACGCTAAACAATGTATTAAAAGATATGGCAGGATTTTATTGAATCAACAAAAAGGTAAAAAACATTTGCAAAATAAAAACGCTACTGTATAAACAATCACTCAACAAAAACAAATATGGAAGAAAACAAATACACATTTAATGAGTATCAAAAACTGGCAGAGAGAACAGCTATTTACACTGCTAAGTTAATTTACCCTACCCTTGGGTTAACTGGTGAATCTGGAGAGTTCTCTAATAAAGTTAAAAAAATTATTAGAGACAAAGAGGGCCAAGTTGATGCAGAGTCAAGGGAAGAAATGGTAAAAGAACTAGGAGATGTTTTATGGTATATTTCTGCTTGTGCTACTGACCTTGGAGTAACATTAAATAACGTAGCTGAGCAAAACATTGCAAAGTTAAACAAAAGACTAGAGAACAATACTATATCAGGAAATGGCGACAATCGATAAAGACTCAGTAATAGATACTTTAAAAAAAGAGGTATCCCTATTGAAAAAAGAGACAACTTCTTTAAAAAAAGAGTTAAATAAACAAAAAAAACAAATATTTTTTTACGAAAAAATGCTTAAGCCAATTAGGGATTTTGTAGTAGCAGATAATGTCAGGAATGACTCAATTAAATATTTTCACACACTAGCCGCTTCTTATTTAAAATCACCCCCATACGAAGCGAAACAAGCACAACAAGTAGAATAATATGGAAATACAAGTATCAATAGATTCAAACAAAAAAGAAACCACATTTCAAAATGTTTTTGAAATGACCGTAAGCTTTGATGAAGGTAAGCAAAAAAACATAATTTATACTGAGTTATACAAAGAAAATGAAAATATACCTGGGATTCCAGCTAGAGCACCCTATGGATATACAATGACAGATAGCACCGGAAAGCCAATTCTTTTTCATCCATCAGATAAAGATGAAATAAAGTTCATGGAGGCAATACAAATTGCAGCAAACGAATATAATGCACCCACAAAAGAATCGCTTGAAAAAGGCGCTGAAGTCATTTCTCAAATTGAGGACTCAAAAGTAGAGCAGTAAAATTTATACAAAACGTCCTTGTAGCTCAATTGGATAGAGCAACGCTCTTCTAAAGCGTAGGTTACTGGTTCAATCCCAGTCAAGGACGCCACAAATATATATAATATATATGCAAAAAAAAACTAACAAAGAACATCAACCAGATCCCATATATATAAATGGTATAGGTGGACGCAGTGAAGCCTTCGTGGATGTTTCAAAAATATCTGAGCTTTCTGATCAAATGGAAGAATTTAAAAAAGCTGTGTTATACGTTATTGAAAATTCCCCAGATGACTCATTACACAATGAAGAGCTCAAAAAGATTTTTTAATTTTTCTATATATTTCTTTTTTTTTAGCTACTGAGTATTTATCTATTGATATAGTTAGCTTTCTTGGTCTATAATTGAAAATAGGTCAAAAAGCAATTATGACAAAATATTTATTAATCACCTGGTTATTTTTGATTTCTTGTGCGTATTCACAGAATGCGACAACAGCCAAGTACACATTAGACGGCAACGATGCCGTCACTACTTCATTTTTTACATCTAATAATACCGCAATCTTTAAAACATCTCTAGGCATTCCCTTAAAACTAGAGTGGACAATTGCACCAACCTCAATTAGCTCAAACGGGACCGCTGGACAAATAGCTTACGCAAATAATTATTTATATATATGCGTTTCATCAAACAAGTGGAAAAGAACCCTAATAGGAGACTGGTAACACATGGCATCAGGAGACATTATAGTATTAGAGGAGCAGTCAGATGGCTCATTCAAAGAAAAATCAGTTTCTTTAGCTAGCTTAGCTCAAGTTAATAGCGACTGGAGTTCAACAGCTGGTGTAACAGAAATCTTAAATAAACCTGCTTTAGCTGCAGTAGCCACAAGCGGGGACTACACCGATTTAACTAATTTACCGTCCCTAGCTACAGTTGCAACAAGCGGAGATTACAATGACCTAGTTAATACTCCATCGGTCCCCCCGTCTCAAGTAAATAGTGACTGGGTAGCAACGACTGGATTAGCTGAAATACTAAATAAACCCACCTTAGCTGCAGTTGCTACAAGCGGTGACTACACTGATCTAGCTAACACTCCAACTATTCCAGCCGCACAGGTAAATAGCGACTGGACCGCGACAACCGGATCAGCCGAAATATTAAATAAACCAACCTTAGCTACAGTAGCTACGAGTGGGGACTATGCTGACCTTACTAATACTCCATCTATTGCTGCTGGACTATCTCCAGTAGCAAATGCTGGGATAAATATAGATGTACCAACTAGTTCAATCAAGACAACCTACAACACACTAATAGGTGACGGCGTAACCAGTATTGCAGTAGGCGGAGCATCGGCATTGCCAGCTTCTGCATGGAAAACAAAAAATATAGTTGAAGTGCTCGACACTATACTGTTTCCAGATGTTCTTCCTACATACACAGTACCCGCCATTTCTCTGAACGGTACACAGTCGGGAGAAAAAGAAGTTGGCACAACGATTTCTCAAGCGCTTACTTTATCTGGGTCCAAAAATGATGCTGGAGCATTCACGGCGTTATCATTGACAAGGGGCAGTACCAGCATTGCCTCTACTTCTTCTCCAACCGCCTCTTCTATCTCTAACATAGCGGATCAATTTGGATATGCTAACCCGAACAGTCCAAACCAAAAATACGATCTTGCATTTACCGACTCTTCCGTGGTGGTCGTCAGCGGAGCTAATACATGGGCAGCTAGTGGTACATACGCAGCAGGACTAGCAAAAAAGAACAATAAAGGGGTTACTGATGCTAGAGCCGCAGCAACCAGGTCTACCTCAGCTCCACAACTCGGAGCAACATTTTCACCATCATCTATTACAGTTACAGGAATATATCCATATTTCTATGGGGTTTCTGCTGGATCTCCAACCTTGGCAAGTATTGCAGCTTTGATAAGTGGAGGCACATCAACTAAGGTGCTTGCTAATGCATCTGGGAGCTTATCTATAAATTACACAGCAAATTCTCAATTTATATGGTTTGCACATAGCGATGCATACACAACTAAAACGAAATGGAGTGAGCAAGGTTCTTTATTCAATACTGGTGCAATAGGCAACAGCTCATCTACAGGTTTCATGAAGTATCTTGGAACCGTTTCGGTTACGTCTCCAGATTCTGTTTGGACAACTACGTTTAAAATTTATTGCAGTGGAAACGCCACTATAGTTAATTCAGTTGTTTACGTTTTCGCTAATTCATAAAATATGGCTATTTTACTTAACGACAATTTAAATCTAGCTGCTCCCAAGCCAGTTGATTCTAGGTATGGACCATATACTTCTTTGGCTTTAGCTATTTCTTCTGTTCCTTCGGTCAATAGATATTTAGGGCTAACAGTAGGAGTGATTGACACAAATGGAGACGTTGTAGAATATTGGTTTCTAAATTGTACTACAGATTCATGCTTAGTGGTCAAAGAAACAGCTCCTAATCTATCTGGCATTTCGCTGGACGCTGGTACATATTAAAATTTATTTTTTTTATTGATTAGGCACACTAAATCAGTTATCTTAATTAGATATTAGATGTTTTAGAATTTCATCCGTTAAATAAAATTCTGCAAAACAAAAAAAACAAAAAAATATTATGGCAAATCCAATTATCAAAATCAAACGGGGTACAACAGTACCATCAACAGGCGCTCTTCAAGCAGGCGAGTTCGCAATCGACCAAGCCGCTAAGAATCTCTATCTCGGCGTAGAAGTCGGTGGTTCCGTAATCAACGAAATCGTTGGCGGCAACGGCACTTTTGCCACTCACACCGATGTTGCAACCGCAGTCACCAATGCAACTGGCTCGCTCGGAACGATGTCCACGCAGAATGCCAATGCCGTTGCGATCACTGGCGGCACGATTGATGGCACGACTATTGGCGCGACTACGCCTTCGACTGGTAAGTTTACGGCGATTGAGACTGACAACATTAGCGGCCAGCCAAACATCTTTAATAACCAAACCCAGTTTGGTTGGGGTCTTTCAGGAGTCGGCTCAAACCCTCTGTATGTTTCAAGCAAACTCGATCTTTCGATTGGACTTGGCGTAATTGAGCTTGGTGGTTTTTCGGGATGCGCGGTTAAGGGTCTTGACGCACCCGTAAATGACAACGATGCGGCCCGCAAGAAGTATGTCGATGACAAGGTTTCCGCACTCGGTTCGGTGTTTCATTATGTCGGCGATGTTAGCTCTGCAACTACTCCTCTTGATCTCACCTCTCTTAGCGATACAACTACTGGTGCTTACTACAAGGTCGATGTTGCGGGCGCTTACACGGATGGCGCAACAACTTTTAATGCAAAAGTTGGCGATGCGTTTGTCAAAACCACAACTGGCTGGCAAAAGCTTGACAACGTAGATGTTGTCGTTAGTCATGCCGCTGGTGGAGAAATTACTGTATCCGGTACAGAAGATACTGGATACGAGGTTAGCTTAAACACTGGCGCGGGTAGCTGGAAAGATAGTGTTGATACCGACATCACCGACCTCGAAACCAAGACGCAGAACATTGATCTTACTGGAACGACTGCTGGAACGACTATAATCAACGGGAATGTTAGTCTCGGGACCACCTCTTTTCCCGATTTCAAAGTTCTTAACGGGCAAGTCCAGCTTAATGCCGCGACTAATAGCGCAACAGTGGAGAGCTATGGAACTCTAAACATTACCGCAGGTGGCGGTGAGGGCAGCCCCGGAGATTGGGTCGGCTTGAAATCAAGCGGACACTTGGTTGCAAATGGCACAGGCCTTGAAATTCAAGGATTCGTCATCGACGGCGGCAGTTACTAAAAACTAAACAACAAAGTCCTACAGAGGTTCGACCCCTCTGTAGGCAACCCATTCTATAATGGCATCTCCAGTAATTATTCCCAAGAAAAGCACTATTGCTGACAAGGTTCCTCTCCCAGAGCAACTTAGCAGCGGAGAAGTTTCCGTAAACTGGGCCGATCAAGTTTGGCACGGCAAACATCCTTCCACAAATGCCGTAGTGCCTATCGGTGCGCCTGCCATTCACAGTCACGACGAATTGTATTCGCTCGATCAGACAAAGCACCTTGAGCTTCAGAATAATGGAACGCTTGTTTTAAACGGTTCTACCACGCTCACTCTCCCTAGTACTTCTGGTACTCTCGCACTATTAGATGACGTTAGTGGCGGCGGGGGAGTCTCTACAACACCAGCAAATTCAGGACTAACTATCACAGACGATTCTATTACTACTGTATATAATACAGCGGTTCCAGACGCTACAGTTAGTATGGCTGTAGGTGGGGCCTCGGCTGCTGCAGCCAGCGCATGGAAAACAAAAACAGTTGTACAGGTTCTTGATGAAATACTGTTCCCTACCGTATTGGCATCTATTGGTACAAACAAATCTGTTTCTCTGGCTGTTAGTGGGACTAGTGGAGTTCTTGAAATAGGAGAATCTTATTCTAGAACACTCACAGCAACATTCAATAGGGGTACAATCCTTAATGGCAGTGGGACAACAAACTCAAATCCTTTGGTGGGGGTAGTAGAAGATTATACTTTTACAGGGACAGGAATATCCAGCACAACTCAAACCGGAAATACGCTATCATTCACATCCACCGTTGTATCTGGATCTAACAACTGGGCAGTAACAGCTACGCACGGAGCGGGTTCAGGAGCTTATTTTGATAATAAAGGAATAGCAGGGACAAACTTAAACGGTTCCAGAGTGGCAGGCAGCGCTACAGATTCTTCTAGTTCTCCGACAATCACAGGACTCCATCCATATTATTACTACAAAAGCTCAAGCCCTATTACGTCTGCTGCTATGGTTGCAGCTATAGAGGATGGAACAGCTACCAAGGTTATAGCAAGTAGCTCAGGAACATTATCCATTCCATATAATGTAAGCGCGCAGTATTTAGCTGTAGCTTATCCAACTACAAGCACCTTAAAGACTCGCTATTATGTAACTGTCAGTGATGCTGACGTTATTACCGTTGTGTTTCAGGCCGTAACTACTCCAAGTGTTACTACAGCTCTTTGGACTCAAACATACAATGTTCATGTGAGCAAGAGTGCACTTACCAACACTAACGCTATAATAGAACTCAGGAACTCTTAATATGGCACTTTCAGGCATTCAATTCTCGGGACCAATACTTGTAGGCCTTAACCAGCCTGTTGACGTAAAATACGGACCATACTCTACAGTAGCTGCGGCACTTTCGGAAATACCTCTCACATTGAGACACATCGGTCTCACAGTTGGGATCAATGACGCCACAGCTGGATTAAAAGAATATTGGTTTAAAGCAGGTACAGCCAACGCAGACTTAGTATTAAAAGACGAGGGCGGTGGCAGTGGTGGAGGAGCTATCACTGTGAGTAAAGTACTCACTGATGGTACTTACACAAACGCTGTCACCAATGTAACAGGCTTAAGGTTCGATAACGATTCAGGCTTTGATGTTGTGGACTTAGGTAATGGAAATGCCAAGGTCCAAATGAACTCTACGTTCAAGTATTGGGAAGTAGACGGACAACCTGGACTCACAGCGGAAGGGTTAGATACCGCTAATTTTATTGCCGGAACTGGAGTAACAATCACTGCCGATTCTGTTAATAACTCATTAACATTTTCAGCTACCTCTGTAGGAGGGGTCACCGATGGAGATAAGGGCGATGTCACGGTTTCCGCTTCGGGAGCTACTTGGACAATAGACAACGGGGCTGTGAACACAGCAAAATTAGCTGACGGAGCGGTAACAACAGAAAAAATTGCTGCGGGAGCTGTTGTCACTGAGGATATTGCTGCTGGAGCTGTTACATATGCTAAGATGCAGAATGTTTCGGCAACTGATCGGCTTTTGGGTAGAGCGACAGCGGGAGCAGGGGCAGTAGAAGAGATCGGATGTACGTCTCTTGGAAGAACTATCCTCGGGGAGTCAACTGCATCAAATGTTAGATGGCGTATAGATGCTGCTGCAAGCAGCCACACACATACAACTTCACAGATAACTGATTGGGCTGCCGCTATTTCTGTAAAAGCCGATGCAAATCACACTCACACCATTTCACAGGTAACAAATTTATCTAGTTCGTTAGCTGGAAAGTCTGCTGTAGGGCACACTCATGTAATGTCGGAAATTACTGATTTAACATTTCCAACTGCATCAGTTTATTACGGAGATACCCCACCCACAGACACCACATACAACTTATGGATTCAAACCAGCACAGCTAGGATTTTTAATAAAATCGATGGCTACTGGGTAGAGGCCGCTGCAGGTTTTGGTCCTCTAGTAATTGAAGGAACTGGCGGAGGGGGAACTACCCCTGATCCTGGAACTGGCGGGGCGGTAGACAGCGTGAACGGCTTGACAGGGGCAGTGACTTTAACTCCGTCGATAATTGGAGCCGCAAACGCAACACATTCACACGCTATTTCAGAGGTCACTAATCTTCAAGCAACTTTAAATTCAAAAATATCAAACACCGGAGGTATAAACGGAATAGCTATTGTTTCTACATTGCCTTCTGTGGTGGACACAAATGTTTTGTATGTTATAGTTCCTACTTGATATGCCTGAAATTTCTGCAGCTTCTGAAATTGTTTTTAACTCTGCCAATGCCTCAACAGCATTTTTTGGAAATACTAGAGTTTGGCGTTCTCCTATTTATATAAAAAACGGTCAAACAGCTACAGTGCCGCAAGAAGTTTATCAAAGTAATTTTACCGGTTCCGATTTAGCTGCTTCTGGGCTTTATTCACAGGGTGGACTTAACGGGAATTGGATGCTGGACACCAATAACGATTATGTTGCGGGAGTTTCGACAGGCAGCAATCCCCGATCAGGTTTGTTTTCTACAAACACATGGAGCAATGAGAACGGGTTTACTCTAAATGCTGCATGGAGAAATACTGCCACCATGACACGATTTTCGGTCGGCTTGGTTGTTTCTTCGTATGCGACTACAGGCAGCTCGGATCCCTTTAACCAAAGTTCTTCAGGAGCGTATGGCATCGGGTTTTCTACTGCTGGAGAGTTTGCTGGGCAGTTAGTTTTTAATAATGGAACTACAATAACTTCATTAAGCTCGGCACAGGGAAATGAAACAATAGGGGTCGCGCAAACCCTAGAGATAACGGTTACTGATGGAGGTTGGAGCTATAGTCTCAACGGGACAGCGCCTACCACTGGATCATTTACATTTAATCTCAGGAATAGGGCTTACAGATTTGCCGCTTGGGCGCAAAATCTGCCGAATTCCACTATTTCAAACGTTAAAATAACTGGACTTCCGGTGTACGGAACTGGCCGTGAAAATGTAGCTTTGGGAAATGGTGGCAGTTTTCTTATTATTACGCCAGATGGTTATCTCAGGAATCTGGGTACATCTGGAGGACAATACAGCGAGGGGGTTGTCCCTACCGCCTATCGAGGACAAAATTTGGTTAAAAAAGTATGGCCCGGATCAGATCAATCTTTTTTATTAACTACAGATAACTTATTGTACGGTTGGGGTTCCAGTTTCGGCGGAGTAACACAAATTCCTACGTCTCTCAAAACAGCTCCCGGAAATAATTTAAGACATCTTTGTCCTATAAGTGGAAGCCATGCTGTTGCGATTAAGTCGGATGGTCGCGCTGTTGGTTGGACTAGTTTTTCCTCGGGTTTTCCTCACTTGAGTGTAATAAATGCTGGCGGAGCAGCAACGTCTGGAACAGGAAACTGGACAAATCTAAAAAAAATTGTAGCTTCAGAGGGTACAAATGTACTAGGGCTACGCACAGACGGCTCAATAGTAGCTTCTTTTGCTTTTGACGGCACACACCCAACTACAGGAATAAAAGATATACATTCCAATTATTGGAGGCTAGTTATTTTAGATAATACTGGGACTGCGTATACTGTATTTAAGAGACATGATACTCTTGGAACGATGCCCCCAGAGGGCTCTGGAATTACAGACCTATGGTCTAACACAACTAATAGTAACGACCATTATTGGCGTCAAAACGGAGTGATTGGGGGAGGTGCAAGTCAACTTTCAGCAGAAGTTCTGAGTGTAGCATCGAGTGTAACAGAGATTTATAATAATCGCTCTTGGGCTTGTGCGGCGGTACCAATAGACTCTAGAAAATCTCAGCTACTTTTTTGGGGTGGGCTACGTAACACTGTTACTTCTGATAATGTACAGAACACAGGAGTACAGGACGATGCACAGGCCCCGCGAGATATTTATACTTGGTGGAGTCCTTACGATATAAACACTGCGGTTTGGCTTGACCCGACAGACACAAGATACTTAAGTTTTGCAAGTACTTATAAACTTACAACTATATCGGATAGGAAAAATTCAGGGATGTCTCTAACTCAACCCACAGATGCCAACAGACCACAATCGTCTATCCAGACTTTATCACTTGTTCCTAACGCGATAATAAATCTGAATCGTTCTATATGGTTTGACACATCCACTAAAGCTCTTTTAGCAAGAGTAAGCGGGCTGGATAGAAATATTTTAAATTTAGAATTCGGAACACCGTATACACAAGAAACCGTGTTCGCTGTAATAAGAAAGAACCAAGACACTACAAGTAATTCATGCTTATTACAAGAAACTTCTATCGGGGGCAATTTGTCTGGTCGAAATATATTTTGGACTGCAAATAATAAATTATATGTAGATTTTGGAACAAACGCCGCCAATACTCAAATAAATAGACTCATAGTGGATAATTTTTTTACGGGTGCATATCCCGAACTGTTTATTTTATCGATCACAATGAACACCAACCCAACCGGGACGAATCCGGGGTTTAGTGTATGGGTAAACGGGTCTTTAAGGGCAACAGGGTCAGCTCTATCTGGAGCGGTTTGCATGGCGGGAGGGGCGACCGTATTGGGGAATAATGGAGGTGGAGCATTTTTAAACGGGACACTTGGAGAGCTTGTTATGTTAAATTATATTCCAGTGGAAGAAGTTAGGCAAAAAATTGAAGGGTATCTGGCTTGGAAATTTCAAATAACTTCGTCGCTACCGAGCGATCATCCATTTAAAAACAATCAACCATTAAGAACTTAAAATATATGCCAATAGATTTTCCAAATTCACCAAGTGACGGATATATTTATCCGCCAGAAAACGAAACATCCATTGAAGGCCGTCGCTGGAAATGGGATGCCACAACAGGCGCATGGCTTAATTATGCAGCTAGTCAGCCGTATACCTTACAAATTTACAATGTGGTTAACCTACAGCCAGAGTTAGATAGCAAAATAGAAAAACAAGGGGCAGACACTACTCCAGTTAATACTATTCGTTGTGTTACTCAGGCCGAATACGACGGATTGACAAAAGATGCAAATACAATTTATTTCATAAAACAATAATATGCCTACCGTTGTAAAAGCTTATTTAGGAACAGTGCCACTTTTTACTGAAACTGGTGGAGGAGGTGGATCAAGCACTGCATGGGTCCGTCCTTCCGATTGGCTCGTACTACCTTCTGCCGAAGCTAATTCCGTAAAAATACTACATGCTGTTTTTGATCAAACTGAAAACTATGTGGTTATCAAAATGCAGACCTCCGACAACTCCGCATACACTATAAACTGGGGAGACGGTAATACCACAACAGCATTAAGCAACGCAAATACTACCTACAATTACAGCTACAGTTCTTCTGGATTGGATGGCACTCTCTCTACTCGCGGATATAAGCAAGCCATAATTACCATAACGCCAGTAGGCTCGGCAACATTTACACTTTGCGATCTATCGCAAAAAATCACGTCGCCAACCGGCATGCAAATGTACGCTACGGGTTTGCTTGATGTTAATATAAATCTTCCAAATCTTTTAGCCGCGCAAAGGTTGTTTATCGGGTCGTCAGCTGTTCGCCACTCTTACCTCGAAAGGGTCTATATCTCTTCTTGGGGATTAGTTAACAATGTCGGCGCTTTATTTCAGTATTGTCCTGCGCTTCAGTCTATAAACGAGACAGAGTGGAACATGTCAAACATAACCACTGTTGCAGCCATGTTTTTTTCGTGCAGTGGTATAAAGGTAATAGATGGGTCTAGTTGGAACATGTCAAAAGTCACCACTTTTGCGGATATGCTCCGGGATTGTCAAACTATCCAAAAAGTAATTTGCACGAACTGGGTCACATCGGCAGCTACAAGCCTCTCAAGTATGTTTCAAAACTGTAGTGCTCTCACGGATATAGATGTCGGAAATTGGAATACTGCTAACTGCACAAATTTTAGTTACACTTTTCACAATTGTCGCTCTCTGGGAACGCTAAACGTTCGCAACTGGAACACCGCAAAAGTTACTACAATCGCTAATATGTTTGAAAACTGCTTTGCATTGCAAGCAGTTGATATATCTCTGTGGAGCCTGCCGTTATGCACGACCGCAGCCTCAGCTTTTATAAACTGCCACACTTTAAGAAAGCTGGGGCCGTGCAACTTTAATGCTATGACGACTCTTGGAACCACATTTAACACCTGCCGCTCACTCACATCATGCACCGTAACAGGCATGAAGGTAAACGTGGATTTTGCAAATTGCCGATTAAGCACAGCTGCACTTAATCAGATTTATACTAACTTAGCCTCAGTAGCAACAACCAGGACAATTACGGTCACAGGCAATTATGGCAATGTCGCCGATGATATATCAATAGCTACGGCTAAAAACTGGACTGTAACAGGATAATTTTATGGATGAAGAAACGTTAAACACATCAGGATTCTACAAATTGGACGAGGGGCAACTTTTACATGGACCTAACTTCGTAATCAATGCACGTTATCGACTATATAGAGAAGCTAAAGACGAGCATACTTACCCTGTGGATGGGTGGAGTTGGTTTGACAGCGAGGAGCAAGCGAAAGCCGAATTACAATGATAAACTTCCCAACTCCTACAGCACTTAATGAGCCTTTCGTTAGTCCCGATGGGCGGCGTTGGTTCTGAAATCAATATCTACACAGAGTATTTTTTTTACGGGGACTCAAGAAGAGTGTGAAGCGGAAATTGCAAGGCTCGGGCTGACGTGGGCCTCGGTACCAGTGGATGCTTCAGACATTCCAGTTGAAGTTCAAGTGGAAGAAGTATCGCCCATCGATGAATAAAATAGTGTTTATTTATATTTGACTTTAGAGTCAGTCCTACATACTAATTTAAGAATGAAAAAGAAAATCGTTTACTACGGAAATATGCAACTAGCGGTCATTGGCAGGGCCCTAGCACAAGATTTAAAATTTAATGAATCATACCAGGCAATAAAGGCATCAGATTACAATCTTAATAGCACTTGGAAAGAGTGGCCTAATTTTGTAATTTGTCCATCTACGTACTTATCTAACAAGAAAAGTGACGGGTTTACTCAGGAGGTGATAGATTCTATTCAATCTGCAATGGATGATGCAGACATTATTGTTTGTCAAAATTTCAAAAAAGATGTTGAAAAAAGACCAATCGAATGCACTACGGAATATATTCACGATAAATATTCTAAACAAAAACAAATAGTATGCTTACCTATTGTATCTTTTTCTGGATACTTAAATGAGCAGTACCCAAATAGCGATGCGGTGATGCCATACGTTTTTCTATGGTTAACCGAAAAAGGATACAGCAATAATGAAATATTGGACTGGCTAAAAAACGAGTATGATCCAAAATTTTTTGATTTAATCGAACATGCAGCAAATAAATCTATAAATCAAAATAGCAAAAGACAGCAGCAAGAATCACTTAAATTTAAAAATTATATAAACACTTGCGACACACTCAATAAATACAAAGATAATCTAATTGTGTCCTCCATGAATTGCCCAACGTCTTATTATTATGGAGAAATATGTAAAAAAATTACACACATACTAGATCCCAAATCGGTATTTGAATTAGATACAAATAAAAACATATTTCCAAGTGGATCAAATATTCCTAACTTGTTTGAACTTAAATTTTTCAAAGAAGCGTTCCCTAGTTTAAACATAGAACAATTATCTTACGAAAAATCTTTAACCAATTTTATGAGACCAGTGGATATAGAATTCATAAACGAACAAGTAATTATCTCCAATAAAATGAAAAACGAAAACCAGGGCATGCATCCAGGAATACAAGAGTACTTAAATATACTCAACTCATAAAATGATAAAAATTCACATCTTACTAATATTTGGCATTTAAGTGAGTCCTATATACTAATTTAAGAGTGAAAAATAAAATATACACATATTTTGAGGAATTAGGAGAAGAAGATCAAACAGAGATATTAAACCTTTGGAAACAGAGTTGGGAACAAAATGGATTTGAGGCAATTATATTAAATCAACGTGATGCTGAAAGAAGTCCATATTACAACGAGTTTAAACAAAGTGTTGAAAGAATCCACATTGATATTTCTGGAAGTAGATTAAGCCAATATGGACTATCTTGCTACTTAAGGTGGCTTGCGTACTCTACCCAAGATGAAAGTGAATCATTTTTTGTATCCGATTATGATGTTGTAAATAGATACTTATCTATAAATGATATAAAAGAACCAACAGATAAAATAACATTTTTAGATAGATATTGCCCATGCTTTGCACTTGGCACAAAAGAACAGTTTTTGTCATTTTGCAAAGACATAGTATTGTATTCAGACCAAAATAAACAATTACTTAAAAAAGAATACAAAAGAAAGGGGTATACAGTTTACCATGATCAAAATTTTTTATACTTAAATTGCGGAAGCGTTAATTATAATATTTGCCCAGTAAGAAAATACGTTGCGCTATACACAAAAGACTATGAGACGTTAAGCAAACACAAAGTATTTCATGTTGCACACAGAACTGTAGACGAATTTACATCCAATTCTCCTGGGTTGAATAAATTAAGTTTAACTAAAATAAGGGAGCAATTAATAATTGAGCTATTAAATAAAGACAATAAATATTTAGGCGTTATTAATTCTAGCTCAAAAACTCAGCCACCCAAAATACCAATTTATTTACATTTTCCAAGATGTGGCGGAACCTACACCACCAGGCTTACCGCTAATTTATATAGACTGTATGCAATTCAAAAATCTTGGAATTCCAAAAGAAACTGGAACCTTGATCTATGTAGATTTTTATTAACTGATTCAGGCAAACAAGTTGGAATTATTTTTGCGCACGACCCCCTAAAGAAAAGAATAAATAATGTAAATTTTACAGAACACAGTAAAGATCATAGAACTTATTATTGTGAAATAGATAATTTCATAAAAGATCTTAAAATATATAATTTTAATTTATTTTCTATAGTATTAAAACCAGATGGATTGTGCCTACTTGATAGTAAAATACAAGACATCTTAAATATAGCTGGAACAAGCGGGTTACGTTACACTAATTTAAGGGACCCATTTGAAAGAGAGCAATCTCTTTATAATTATTCCAAGGGAAATAGCTCATCACACGAGTTAATATCTCATAAGTTTTTAAAGTCAAAATCATTTATAGATCACATAAAATCTAAGGATCTGCACTCCAATTGGTATATAAGAGTTCTTACGAATTTTAAATCCATGCCTTGCACAGAAAAAGACTTCAACGAAGCCGTAAAATTGCTAGACACATTTAAGGTATCCGATATTAACAATATTGATAAATTGTTTGATCAAGTTTTTCAAGAGTGCTATTGGATAGATTCAAGCGAGATTGAAGATAAAAGCATTATAAATAGAAATGATAGCCAAGGTGAAATAATTAAATTTAAAGATCTTGATGATGAATTAAAAAATTATATTTCTAAGAACATGGAACTTGATATCAAACTTTACAGAAAATATTGCACATGAAACAAAAAATTGTTTTTTACGGAAATTTTCAATTAGCTGTATTGGGTCGAGCGTTAACTAACGAAAATGCACAATTCAATGAATTATATGAAGTATTAAAAGCATCAGACTATGATCTTATGAGTGTTTGGCCGAAATGGCCTGATTTTGTGGTTTCTCCATTCATGTATTTGCCTGCTAAAAAAAATGAAGGATTTACTAAAAAAGTAATTCACTCTATTGAGAGAATTATAGATAACGCAGATATTATTGTTTGCCAGGATTTTAGAAAAGGCATCAGGGAGAGGCCCGTAAAAGCAACTACCGAATATATTGAACATAAATATAATAATAAAAAACAAGTAATATGTTTACCTGTATTTAATTTTTCTGGATACTTAAATCAATTTTATCAAGACCGTGAAACAATTATGCCATATGTTTTTATATGGTTAATCGAACAAGGATACAACAATAGTGAAATATTGAATTGGTTAAAAAATGAGTACGATCCTAAATTTGCTAAATTAATAGAATATGCTGCAAAAAAATCTATAAATAAAAACAAAAGAAAACAGAAAAAAGAATCAGCTAAATTTAAAAACTATATAAACACATTGGACATACTTAATGAATACAAAGATCATCTTATTGTAACCTCTACAAACCATCCTACTTCTTACTATTACAAAAAGTTACATAAAAGATTTATAGAAATGTTAAATCCTGATTGGTCCTTAGAGCTAGATATAGATAAAAATGTGTTTCCAAGTGCATCCTCAATAATACCTAATTTCTTTGAATTTAGGTTTTTTAGGGAAGTGTTCCCTAATTTAAACATAGAAAATTCATCTAGTAAGAATCGCTTGAAGAATTTCGGATACCCAGTAGATATAAACTTTATAGACAGACAAGTAAATCTAGCTAAAGCAATCAAAAATGAAAACGAAGATCTATTTCCAGATATAAAAGAGTACTTAAACATACTTCGTTAATAGCTTGTAAAAAAAAATTGACAGACACCCAAAAATAAACAATACTGACAGCTCAATACATAAAACATGAAATTAAAACTTCCATCATTCGTAGAAACATTCGTAGTAAAAATGGCTTTAGGTAGACTTGGGCCATACATTCAAAAAGGTGTATCTTTTGCTGCAGCTATAATTGTGGCATATCTTGCTGCAAAAATTCCTAATTCAGCGGAGTTCATCAACCCAACCGTAGTTACTGGTTTGCTTTGGGCTATTATTGATGGATTAGTCGGATTGATTCCGGCTAACATTATCAAAAAATATGGAGCAGAAATTCAGGCGACTCTAGCTAAGTCTGGGCGCCCAGTCAAAATTGACGGGCTTGCACTGTCTAAGACATCTGAAGCCCTTTCTTCTGCCCTCAAGAACAACAACAAAATGGCAAAAGCTAACCCAGTTGCCCAGGCTGCATCACCCAAAAAGAAGATCAAATCAAGGCCAGCTACTCCATTCATGAGAGAAAAAACTAGATAATAACAAATAATAATATTTAGAAATTTAAAAGGGCACTATTAAGTGCCCTTTTATTTTTTTTTTATTTTGATATTGTTGAGTAACTACAGTATTATCTATTAACTATGTTGCCAGAAGTAATACCACCGGAACCTAATTTAGTAGAATTGGCTAAAACATTTGGAGTTGGAATTGCTACAATGGTTGGGTGGATATATTTTTTAATTAAAGACATTAAAGACTATAAAGAGAAAGAAAGGATATATTCTAGGGAGCTACTGGATTTATCAAAAGAGAATATATCAACAATAACCTCACTAACTCAAGTTGTTGAGGCCATCGCCCCAGCCATTACAGCAGGTTCAATAGAAAACAAAGCTCAACTAGAGTTGGCTATATCCAGGCTAAAAGACCATGTAACCAATCAATGTGCGATTATTGAAAGAGCGCTAAACAACAATAAACAATAGAATGTATACAACAACGCCCATACAATCAGAGCTCAAGAGCGCTCATCAAAAATTAAGAAAGGCGGCTACGCACGCTGCTAAAGCAATTAATGATGGGGCAAGGGTAATTGAATCACACAACGACAATAGTAGTGGAAATTTAGATGTATCTAGAGTGATGGTGAGCGGTAAGTGGGGCACATTATTTGATGGGATAAAAATAATGCTAATAGATAATGACGAAAATTGCACTAGGGCAATATGTGAGGGGGTTGGGGTAGCTCCATTACATTTTCATAAATTTGACGAAAAAATCATAGTAGTGAGTGGATACGTAATAGACAGTTTATCTGGAAAAATATTTTATCCAGGAGAGATAATACACCACAAAGCAAACGAAAAACATCAGCCAGAAATAAACGGTACAATAATTTGTGTATGGACTCCTCCTCTTCCATTACTTGAGTCTTTAGAGTCTATTGAAGGTATGCAAGAATGCTTCAATACTATATGTTCCAGGGAGTGGAACTTAGTTAAATAAAAAGATTGTATTTTAAATATATTGAGCATATATTTATATTGTTAGTTGTATTCTAACGTGTTTGTTGTTGTTGGCTCTATTTAATAGAGCGTAAACGGAGGGGCCTTCCCCTCCGTTTATTTTTTTATTGACTATGGCACATAAAGTGACAAATTAAATCGAAAGCCAAATTAAATTTGCTGCATTAATACAATAAAATAAAATGATAGAAAACAATAACACTAACATAACTAGTAAACATAAATCCGAGCATCCTCTTGCTGGCAGGGGGTTATTATTTAGTCATGACGATAGAGACAGGCAGTATTTGATGTTTGCAAACAAGCCCGACATAAGTGATACGATCAGGCAATCATGGAAAATAGGAAACGCATTAAACCAGGGTTCCACTAGTCACTGTGTTGGATACGCATGGGGGCAATTCATTCAATCTAGCCCATTTTTTGATTTAAATTTACCTAAAATAACTTCACAAGAAATTTACACGAAGGCGCAAAAAATTGATCAATGGGAGGGAGAAGAGCCAGACTCATACGGGACTAGCGTTAGGGCTGGAGCAAAAGTATTGAAAGAGCTTGGATTAATTAAAGATTATGTATGGGGATATTCAGTAGAGGAAATAGCAAAATTTATTTACGAAAACGGTCCAGTAGTTATGGGGAGCAATTGGTATGCTTCTATGTCCACACCAGACCAAAATGGTTTTGCTAGACCTATCTCAACTTATGAGGGTGGTCATGCGTGGTTGATATACGGAGTAGACTGTCAATGGGAGACATTCTTTGCCGTCAATAGTTGGGGAAGTCAATTTGGGAAAAACGGAAGATTTTTTGTAAAATTTAGCGATATGGAAAAATTGCTATCATCAGGAGCACAAGCATGCAGCGCATTAAAGTAATATTATTTTCTATTTTTGTATTATTCTCCCTTGTTGGTTGTTCTGCGTATGGAGACAAAAGACAAATAAATTATCCAGTTAAAAATATAATAGAACTAAACAAGGCGGGGAAACAAATTAATGTTTGGAATCCTGTTAGTGGATCTATATATGTGTACATTAATTTTGACGTTGTAGAGTTTATTGACTCTGGCACAAATAAAAAAAAGCAAATAGTTAATAGCTATAAATTTAATAAGTAATTTTTATGGCGTGTCAAAATGACAGTGGCTGGCCGGGAGCTGCAGTTTCGGCAGGGAGTTGTGTGTCATGGGCTGATTTAATTCAACTAAGAAAAAAGTACAATCAAGTCAGGGATGAATGTGCAAAATATGGCATAAATTTATTTCTTGGAAGTGGAAGACCTAAATATGGAGATGCCCCATACAAAGAGGAGATAGAACCGCTTGCTACTATTGATGGATTTATTTCAATAAAATTAACGCCAGGCGCAAATCCAGCTTTTTCTGAAACAAGATTTATAACTACAGGGGGGAGCATAAACAGTAGAATACCCGCCCCAAACGACAACTATACATACAATCATAGCGATTTCGGTCCATGGATTGTATACTTAAAAAGTGACTGTTATGGGTGTGGAGGATGGCAATTAGAGGAAGGCGGCGATCATTACCCAAGATACAGGTGTTGTTCTGGGAATTCATGTGCAGACATGGACCCAGCTAGCTGGAGGTCCCAAAACTACCCTGGGAGAAGCGTTGACAATAATATATGTAACCTTGGGAGAAAATGGGCAAGTAACTACATGGATGTAATTAATGCTTGCATTGGCAATGCAACTCCAAAAACAGTGTGCATATGTGACACGAATCCACCATGTGATTCTTCAGGTGAAGAATGTTGCAACATAAACCAACAATGGCATTATTCTAATTATTTCGATATGCTGGGCCCATCTGGGAGTGCGTACGGAGATCCAGGCTGTAGCGCAAGCGCTCAGCTGTGTCCTCAAAATCACGAAAAGCGTGGAATAAAATGGATCCGTAGCCATGATCAAGGAGGATATGTTACACAAGTAATTACGGCAAACCATATCAATGACATGTGGAACGCTATTGCGCCTGCTTTTGGAGGTGGGAATAGAACTGGAGCAGATTGGAATTATTGCAAGGGAAATACTGACGTCTGGAAAAAAGACAACAATATTGACCTAGATAGATTTAGATACAGAGATTGCAATAGGTGTTGCTATCCTGGTGGAGGGGAATTCATATGTGCGTGTCAAGTAAATGACCTCAGTTATGTATTAGGTAAAATGCTGGCGAATACATGTACTTGCGATTCCAAGACATCAGAGGCTTCATGGAAGGGGAAGACAATGTGGAAAATTGCAGTAGGCGGAACCCCATCGGTTGAAGATTGTCCATGCTTTGAGATGTGTTGCATCAAATCAGGAAGTGGTCAAGTAGCCTCTAATTATCAATACTTAGATAATATGGTAATCTCTGGTTGCGAAGAGGCTTCATCTCCGTGCGGATCTGGCAGCGCGGATTGCGCAGGTGCTACTCAAACCAAAGATATAGAATCCTCGATAGAATTTCCAGATTGTTTTAAAAAATATAAACCAACGGCTTCTGTCTCGGGTATGGTAGACAATTATGGAACTGTTGGAACTTTACAAAGCAGTAACCAAAATAGTAATAGCTGCGTATTAGGGTATTTCTCTGGATCCACTCCAGTAAATACATTTGCTGGAAGTACTGGTATGTTTAAAATGAAGGTGACTGCAACTAGCCATAATGCTACACATGGAGGCCCACATGGAATGCAAATTTCAGTAACATTTGGATTTGAGGATCCAGTCCCTGGTTGCGAAAATTTCACAAGCCTGCCTCCTCTAACTGACTGCCCTAATAATCCTGGATCATGTGGTGGTGGAGGAGGAGGACCACCACCACCAAATTACACGGGAATGAATTTTTTTCCAATAGGACCAGGTAACGCTATGGCGTTTGTTTAGTTAAACATTATATTTAAATATTAATTTATTATGACTATAAACAAAGAAGAGCTAAAACCAATTGTATATGCATTGACGCTTGAAGATAGACCAGCAAAAAGAGATAAATGGCTATCTAGGGGATTTAAAATAACAAACACTAAACCAAATCTTTTGCTGGATTACTGGCATTGCAGACTTGAAAAAGGCGAAGAGAGAGACATAGATATGCACAAAAAGGTGCTAGCTAGGTACAGAAGCGTTATGGACAAAAAAGAAAAACCCTCAACGCTTGCCATGATTGGATCTGCTGCCACAGCTGTAACAAAATGGGTGTCTTCTGGAGCTAGAAACGCAACAGAAGAACAAATTGAAATACGTAAAAATATTTGCAAGGGGTGTGAATTTTGGGACTCAGTTGCTTTAAATAATACGGGAAGATGCACAAAATGTGGTTGTTCAACGTGGGCAAAGATAAGATTGGCAACTGAAGCATGCCCAATTGGTAAGTGGCAAGAAATACCAGAATAACAATATGCTCGTCGTAGTCCCTGTATCGAGTCATGATGAACCATTGA
>Ga0102918_1000061_pt1 | contig 21660 bp, 36 predicted proteins | sample Colrivmeta1563A3_FD_78202 | JGI IMG/M metagenome (GOLD analysis project Ga0102918, IMG submission 78202) | Estuarine microbial communities from the Columbia River estuary - metaG 1563A-3 | ecosystem: Environmental > Aquatic > Marine > Intertidal zone > Estuary | place: USA: Columbia River...
CCAATCTGGCTGATGCAGAGAGTTATAGCTTTAGCAAAAACAATACGGAATACGATGTTTGGATTTCTGCTGTTGATCAAGATAGTAAAAAGCAAATAACTAGAATGAAAAGAAATTTTAAAGAAAAGAATGTTAAATTCTTTCATCAATTCTTTGCTGATTGGTCTAATGAGGATGGTATTGCTTGGAAACATTTAGAGCATGAAGCACCTCAACTTCAACACATTCAGAACATTATTACATTTTTGAAACCATTCGCAGAGGATGATAAGCCCCATAATCTTGGTGTTAATTGCTTTGCTGGCATATCAAGATCAACTGCTATTGGAATCATTGCTCTTGTTATGGCTGGAAGAGTAGTAGATGAAGCTTTGACTGAAATTGTAAAAGATAGACCAGAAGCATGGCCCAATTTACGTATCCTTGGATTTGCTTCCGATATTCTCAATATAGATATTCATGGTCATGTATCCGATTGGAAAAAGAAATGTATGAATTCTACTGAAATTTTCACGCTTTCTGATAGAATGCAAAAAACATTATGAACGAAGAAGAAATTAACTTGATAAAAGAAGATCTGAAACTTTCCGATAGTTATTTTATAAGCTGTAGCAATAAACTACTAGAATCAGAAAAAAAAATTGATGAGCTTGAACAAAAAATTATAGACATTCAAGAAGAAATGTCCGACATTGATTATTTAAAAAATCAAATAACATTTCTTAATTCTGTTTTATCTAAAACAGATGCATTGTGGGCTCAATCACAAGAAAAAGAACGAAGGTGGGAAGAAGTTGCTACTAAGTTATATAGCGTAGCACTACACTTAGAGGAAATTGCTAAAAGTAGATGCAATATTGTTGTAGTTGGTCCTGGACTTTATACAGAAGCAGTAGAATCTATTAAAGAATACGAGAAATTACAAAATGACTAAAGAAATATTTATGGCTAAAAATCACGCTTTAAAAGAAATAGATAGTATAATTGCTAGTTTTGAAAAACCGCCGAATTTTTTTTCCAAATTTAAGATTTTTATTTTAGATAAATTTGGTGTTTGGGATTTGTGGGATATATTCCCTTATAGATGGAATATGTGGTATTATGATAAACTTGAACCTATTTTTAAACCTAAAAATTCAAGACTTCGTAAGGCTATTCCTAGACAATGGAGGGATGTTTCTAGTCTTATAGTTGATGTTAATTTTGAATTTATTAAAGCGTTTTATGAAGATGAATATGTTGATGGTGTCGTGGATTGGTCTGCAACAGAACACCATCAAGAATTTTCAAAATGGTTGGAACAATCATACTCATATATTACTAATGAACGTTTATTTTTGCAAAATGAACTAGACAAATCGTATCCCAAAATGACTTCTATTCAAGATATGTTTGAATCAATTGTGGATGAAAACGGAAGAAAAATGTATAAAATGAAAGACGATGGGATTCCATATGATGTTAAATATGCTGATGTAAATAGATTGGAAAAATTAATAGAGGAAAAGGATACTGAAATTTTAATACAGCTTATTAAACGTAGAGAATATTTTTGGACTTAATAATATGAATAAAATAGTAGAAAAAAGTTTCTGTGGATTTTGGATATTTAAAAATAGATATTCAATGATACTAGAAGATGAGAATGAAGGATTAACTGAAATCATAGTTGACAAAGTAACTTATGATAGTTATAATATAGGAGACAAATATGAAAAAATATCTTGAAGAAAGAATGGACGAATTGGAAATTGAATTAACACTTATTAAAGAAACACTTAAATTGGATAAAGAAAAAGATACTTCTTCTTTGGATAAAATTACATTTAGTAAATCTGATATGGAAAGTATTTCTCCCGATCAACAACATCTATGTTTTGAAGATTATCCCGAATATCCAAATTTTTTAGGATCTTTTGACTCAAATCCAGAAGACGTAATTAAATAAAATTATGGATATACTAGAAAAAAAACTATCAGAAGGAACTCTTAAAAAAGTTATTTTCAAATTTCCAGTTTTACATCTTGGTTGGGAAGCCGATGGATGGGGATACATTGTCGATAATGCGGGTGAAAGAGAAATCTGGTTAAGTGATCATGGAAAGTTTTATATTGCTTCTGTTAAAGAACTAGAACAAAAAATAGCAGAATATACAAAAGTTAAATTTGAAACAAAAAAGGCAATTGCTTTAGCAAATAATAATGGAAAACTGGATTAAAATTTTAGAACGAAAGTCTCTAGAATATAAAGATATTAAAGAAAGTGAAGTTATCTCCACGATTCCTTTTGAATTATTGGAATCGTGGGATAACTTTATGAGAGGCAAAACATGCCCAATCCTTGAAGATGGGGATCATGGAGTTTATGCTTGGGATTTAAATCAATTTTTAAATAGATTTTAAAATTTAAATTTAATTTTACTATTTGGTTTAACTGTTAAACCGCCACCCAATCTTACACCTTTTGGTAAAGGTGCTGGTATCATTGGATCGTATGTGGAATTTACCGTTATGTATCCAGCAGTTCCCATAATTGCATTTATTGGTGTCCATTTTAACATAGAAGGTAAAATCATATCTTCATTATATGGAAATGCCAAAGCAGGGGGTGGGCTAGTAGCTATTATCTTATATTCGTGTCTATGACTCGAATCAGCAATATATGTGTGTTCTCTTAATACATACCGACCCGATTGCCAATTAACTTCTGCCTTACGCCACCCATATTCACCTTCACCAAGAAATGTTTCCCATTTTAATTTTTTAATAGATGGATTTGAATAATAATAAGGATCGTTTTGTGAACCCCACCATTTCCAACCAATTCCAGAATTGTTTACCCCCGCTTCTGTTCCGTCTATCTGGTATGGAAACTGTAATGCTGTAGTTATGGGTTCTACTATAGCATATGTTCCATTATATTCAGTCCAATCTTGACAAAATCCAGGTTTAATTCTTCTTTCTGGATATAAATTAAACCAATTAGTAGTGTCTTTAAATCCAGAAACATCCAATCGAACGTTATTTGGATTTAAATAAATCAATTTAAATTCATCTCCAGATTGAAACGAGTTATGTGTTCCTCCAGCAGCAATTTGTGGTGTCGAAGACATATTATATAAAGTATGTTCGGTCCAACCAGGACCTCCACTGTTCTGAGTGCTAAATACATATTTCCCAATAGGTCCGGAACCTTTAGTATGAACTAAATGAATTCTGCTTTTATTATTTATAAGTGCTTGATAATAATTCCCATACCATGTATATGCTGGTCTAGAACTCTCAAGGGACTCTAATATGCCTTGTTTTAAATTGTGCAATCTTTCTTCGAAAGTTGCTGGTTGGATATAAATAGCAATATTAGCTATGCTTACATCAGTATATAATAGTGTGTTAACAAAGTCCCAAACTCTTATAAAACCTGATTGTATTGCTGGTGCTGGTGAATTTACTGGTTGTAGTGGCATAATAATATTTATAAAAATATATTGACATTTTCAGAAAAAAAAAGCATAATTTATACATCATGAAAAATATAAAAGTAAATTCAGTAGAAGAGTTCTTCAGTTTAAATATTAAAAACAGAGAGTTTTTTGGTTTTTATTTGAAACCAGAAGCTCTTCCTTGGGAGCAAATGATTGAAACAGAAGAAAATGGATGGGATTTCTTTTATGAAGAAATTAAAAAACAATATCCTATTCAGTATTTTCTAAGAGAATGGATTTTTAGTTTGAATAATCCAGTAGTTTCCTTCTTTAAGAAAAAAATTATCTGGCCTATTCAAGAATTAAAATATGATCTTTTTAATAAATAAATACGTATGAATATTTTTAATTTATATGTAGAAGATGTTTTAAAAGGATTAGCAGATAATATGTCACTAGAAGACATTGCTAAAAAGCATTCTATTTCCTTAGAAGAACTTAAAGCAGAATTTAAAAAGGGAATTGAAGTAGAAAAAGAACACACCGATGATGTTTCAATTTCTAAAGAAATTACAATGGATCATTTATTTGAAGATCCTAAATATTATACAAAATTAAAGAAAGCAGAGAAATAATGGCAGTATATAAAGATATAATCATAACACAAAAGTTTTTAGATTCTAATCCAGATTCATACTTTGTATTTGGAGATAATATAATCAGAGAAGGCATGGGAGGTGCTGCATCACTTAGATATCATCCACATGCTATTGGATTTATAACAAAAAAATTCCCTGATAATCAATCAGAATCTTTTTATAAACCAGAAGAATATTCAGAAGTCTTCTTTGAAGAGTTAAAAAAGTTAAAAACTATTATAGAAAAAAGACCAGAAAAAAAGTTTTATATATCTCAACTTGGTGGTGGACTAGCCAATAAATTTAGAATATGGGAAAGACTTATTAGACACAATTTAGTAAGAAGTCTAGAGAATTTTGATAATGTAATATTTTGTTGGGAAGGTAATTTAACATCCAAAAACTAATAACAATAGCAGTTAGTTTTTTAGAATTTATCACTACCAAGTATACCTACGTCTTCAAGCTCATCATCTTTATACATAAGTTCGTCAAACGTTACTTTTGTAATTTCAACAGCAACTTCAGAAGCGACCCAGGAGTTGGTGATTATCTTATGCATTGGGAAGTCATCTAATTTAAATCTTTTTGTTTTAATGTTAAAAAATCTAGGAGCAATTCCTTTTGTAAAATTTTTAGTAGCATCAAAGAAAACAAACCATTTGTCATCTTGTTGTTTTGTATTTATAATTATACATGCTATAGCATATTTTGAATGTGTTGCATCTATTTTTACTCTTTCCACATTCCAGTCTGCTGGAGATCCTATTTGTGGATGTCCCGCTACGTTTTTTTCAAAATAAAATTTTAATCTATCACTAATTAATTCTGAAAACATTTCTTTTATTTCTTCTGTAGATGGTTTAGGTCTTCTAAATAACTGTGCTCTTTCGCCTATCATATATTCGACACTATTAGTAATTTCTAAAACAGAAGGATTTACTACGGATGCTTCTATTTTAGTTGGTATTTTAGCAGCGGGTATTCTAGTTTGAACTCTTCCTTCGTCTAATGTTTTCATGTTATGTATTATATAACTTATCTTGTTTTGTTATTTTTAATGAAAAAAAAACTAAATATATTGTAAATATTGACATGTATAAAAAAGATGAAACATCTATAATGGAGTTGTATTGTTCTATATATAAAAACATATATACAACAATAAACGAAAATAAAGAAATATCCCCAAAAAGAAAATATTCCGTGGGTGGTGATTTGGAAGAGGAGTTAGAAAATAAAGTCGAAAGAAAATTGGCTATTTCTAGAAATGAAATTTCAAAAAATAAAAAAGGAATGTTATATTGGGCTTATTTAAAGAATGCAAAAATACGATTTACATCAGACATACCAACAATGGCAGTAAATGCAGCTGGTGTTATTTTTATAAATCCTTCTTTTGGTTTAAACGAAATCAGTCAAGATGAATTTACTGCTGTGTTATTACACGAAGTTGGTCATGTGTTTTATGATTCTTTTAGAAGAAAAAAATGGAGAAATCATAATCTTTGGAATGTTGCTACTGATTATTTTATAAATATGAAACTCATACAAGACGGTTTTAAAATACCAAAAAACTGTTTATATCCAGAAGAAACAAGCGAAGGAAAGTGGGTGATAACGAAATATGACTTTGATATGGAAAATAAAAATGCTGAAAAATTGTATCAATTTTTAGAAAACCATCAAAAGGAGAACAAAAAAAATAAAAAAGAAGTAGAAGAAGACGAGAAAACAAGTGAAGATACGGATACTCCAATATATGATGATGAACCAGGAGATGATGGTGGAGATGATGGTGGAGATGATGGTGGAGATGATGGTGGAGATGATGGTGGAGATGATGGTGGAGATGATGGTGGAGATGATGGTGGACCAAAAATTAAAATTGGTAGTGTAATAAGAGATCCTAAAACTAATACATATGGTCGTGTTACTCGTATGGATAACAATAATGATATTTTAGAATATGATGAATTATCTATATCAGAGGTTGATGCAATAAATAAGAAAAGAAAATAAGTAAAACATTATAATAATTATGAAAGCAAAAATATCAGAGGTTAAACTAATACTACCAAGAAGTGATAAAAAAGGGAAAAAAGGGAAAAAAGGAAAAAAACCCCCAGATTATGTTGAACCATGGCCACCTAAACCAGAAGATGGTGAAGATGATGATAAACCAGACGGTCCTACTGGTCGAGGAGATGGTGAAGATGATGATGATGATGATGATAAACCAGACGGTCCTACTGGTCGAGGAGATGATGAAGATGAAGATGGTGATAAACCAAAGTATGATGAAGATGGTGATAAACCAAAGTATGATGAAGATGGTGATAAACCAAAGTATGATGAAGATGGTGAAGATGATGATAAACCAGCAGTTCCTCCTGGTCCAGGAGGTGGTGAAGATGGTGAAGATGATGATGATGATGATGATGATGATGATGATGATAAAAAGAAGCCGATTAAAAAGAAGCCGAAAATAAAAAAAATATATAAAACGAAAAATAAAAATTTTAATCCAGAGAAGGATGAAGATGAAGATACTCCAGTAAATATAGATACTCTCAAAAAGACTATAAGTAGAGAAAATGAAAATAGGGGGGGGATTGTTGGTTTTGGAGGTGGACAGGGGGAAACTAACACCTTTAGTTCGGATTTTTTAAAACCAAAAACAAATTGGAAAAATATTTTAAAAACTTTTATTTCTGGAACAGAAAAAAAAGTTACTGATTGGAATAGACCAAATAAAAGAGTTTGGGGTGGTTTAGGTATTTATCTTCCATCAAGTAAAAAAATAAAAAGTAGTATCAACATAGCAGTAGCAATTGATACTAGTGCTTCTATAGAAAAAGAGGAAATACATGCATTTTTAAGTGAAATAGCTTATGCATTTAGAACAGCACAATCACAAGGATTTATTTTAGAATTAAGTGTTTTATTTTGGATGACAAATGTTTATAAAGCAGAGTTTTTTGATAATAAAAACGGTCAAATCTCTAATTTAGAATCAAGATTAAAATCTATTCCGATGAGGAACGATGGAGGAACATATATAAGTTCTGTAAAAACATATATAGATTCTAATAAAAACAAAAATAAACAACTAGAAGGAATAACAGGAATAATATATTTAACAGATGGATATATAGGTGACGGACATGTATTAATACCTAACTTTCCTAAAGATAAAGTTTTATTTCTTATAACTCCAATTGGAAGAGGCGGTGATCGTTTAAGAGATCTAGAAAAATTTGGAAAAATAGTAGATTTTGATTCTGATTTATATAAGTAACTATATTAACTATGAATATAAAAAATAAAGATTTATTTATACTTTCAGAATTATATTCTGAAATACAAGAAGGAAAATTAGCAGATTCGATAGCAGGGAAGCCCGCTTCTGGTTCTATTATTAATCCAACAGATGTTGAAGGTGATGAAGAACTAGCAAACGATGATGATTTATATGTTGCATCAAAGTCTGAAGATGCAAAGATTACAGACGCACTTACTGATGCAGAAGTATTAGCTAGAGCAAAAAAACTAGCAGAGAATCGTAATATTCCTATGATTGGTAGAAAACAAATGCTATATTATATTGCAAGGGCATTTATTAATAAAAGACCACTTATGGTTTTTGGAGATCCTGGAACTAGCAAAACACAGTCAGTTGCACAGATAGCCAGAGAGATTTCTTTAGAAAGTACTGTAAATGAATTTATAACAAGTGAAAAAATGGATGAGATGATAACTGGTGGAGCCGAACTACCAGAAGGCAATGTACCAAAAGAATTTATAAATTGGAATTCTATAGACGATGAGGAAAAAAATAGAGTTTTTGCGAATCCTGAAAAATATTTTATTTTTGTTGATTTAAACGTAGAGGGTTTAGACAGGCTATCATTTGGAGGTACTCCAATTACTGGTGCAACTCCTGATAAAATTCAAAGATATAACAAAGATCAGAATTTAGTTGTTATATGTAATCCAAAAGCAGAGGGAATGGTGTTTTTAGACGAACTTAATCTAGCAACAGAGGATATTTCTCCCTTATTTATGAAACTTTTTCAAGCAAGAACTGTTGGGGATCAAAAACTTTCTGATGGAATTTCTCTTATAGCAGCTGGTAATTATCCTAGTAGTCCTGAGGCAAGAACACAAGTATCTGAACTTAGTGATCCTCTAAAAAGTAGAATGACAGGGGGAACATTTGGTCTTATTTTAGACCCAGAAGAATGGTGTGATTGGGCAGATGAGATGGGATTGTATCCTATGTTAGTAAATTATATCAGAGAAGACACTAATAGATTTATTACTCCTTGGAATCTGAGCGAGGTAACTTTATTGACTCCAACAAGAAATGCTAGAGGATTTCAAGCATTTTCAGATTCAATTAAAAAAACAATTAAACTACATAAAATGTGGAGAAACAAAGGTGGTAAGCCCCCAAATAGTTTTTTAGGAGATATTGAAAACGCAGGAAACAGCATAGTAGAGCATGGATTTGGAACAAATTTTATTAAATATTGGAGAGATGCTGCTTCATGGAATTTGGAAAAAGTTCTGAGTCATTCAAGTCTAGGAAGAGATAGACAACAGACTACCTTAACTAATCAAGAGGTTCATCATGTTTCAAGTTTTATTCATAATCATTTAAATTCGTGTATTAAGAAATTAGAGAAGAACCTAGAATTTAAAGAAATTTTTTCAGATAATTCAACGCGAGGTAGAGATGCTGCTTTATCTTTTATAACAAGCATGGGAGAAAAGGAAAAAGAAGATATAGTAGCCGTTTTTACTGTTTTAACAAGATTAGATGAAGAGACGGCATTTAACTTTTGGGGTTCTCTAAAACAAAGATTTAGTAGTAAAGATAAGAAGCACATTTTTAATTTTTTACAAGCATTTGCAGTGCTTGGTGGTTTACCTCCTGATATTAAGAAAGAAGTAGTAAAAACACTAGAAGTGTCAATTGACTTTTTAACACCCCTCAAATGAATGTAAAACATGAATATATGAAAAATAGTATAGAATTAAAAAAATTAGCAGATAGATATTTTTATGAAAATAAAATTTTAACAAAAAAAGAAAGGACTCTTCTTGAAAATTCAAAATATTCTCATATTTTAAGAGAAAATGATTCAGATTCTATGTTTGATTCTTTAATTAATGATACAAAAGAAGAAAATCCCCTAGAATCAAAAAAGGAAAAAGATTTTAAATTTCAGTTTATTCATTTAAATAAAAAAGAAATTACAAATTTGATAGATTATATTGAATATGCTTTTGAATTAGATCTAAGTGATAGATCCGTATTCAATTATATGAAAGTTAATAATCAACATCTAAGAGATGTTATAAGAAAATATATAAATTTAAATTTTAAATCTGAACTTACATTAAATTATGTAAATAAACTTATTAATAATAAGTTTATTACGGTACCTGATATTTTGATTGGTCTATATAATGTTGTTGGGCGTTAATTGCTCACATATAATATCATAGAACTTAAAAATTTCTATGGCATTATCGTCTCTTTTATATAAATCACGATAAACTACTTTTTCTATTCCATGTGCAGCTATATTAGTAGCACATGAGGAACACGGAAGAAGTGTACATGCTAGTAGTTTACATTCTCCTCTTTCAAAAAGGGATAATAGATTAGTTTCTGCATGAATCATATAAGGTCTTCTTTTATCCCTATCTTCCCAAAAAACTGGTGTAACATTTACACCGGTTGCTAATCCATTATAAGAAACGCCAATAACTCTATTTGAATGATTCAATGCACATGCACCTACTTTCATGAAAGGGTCTTCGCTTCTAAGTGAAGCAACTTCAGCTATTCTAAGTGCATATTCTTCCCAAGATAATCTCATTTAAACTCCTTTAAAAAAATATCCCATTCTTTGATGTTATGTTTATTTTTTATGTATTTACTAATTGGAACTTCTTTTGGAACAAATGGTTTCCTAATCAAATTAAGTCCCGATTCTTCTGGTGTTCTATTAGCCTTTATAGCATTAACTTCTCTATGTGAAAGAACACAATTTGTCCAAATTGTTTTACCACCTCTACTTTTTGGTATAACATGATCAATGTTTCCATTTTTTGATGTTAATTTTTTACCAGTATATTGACAAGTTGCACCATCCCTAATCCATAGATTTTTTGTAGTAAACTTTGGTCTTTTAAAAGGAACTCTATCAAATTTACACAAAACAATAATCTTTGGAATTTTTATTTGTAAATTTACAGTTCGTATATAAGAGGAATTTTCATCATATGGAAGAGATATCCAATCCTCCCATTTTAAAGGTATCATATGATCTTCGCCTTTAATATCCAATCCAGTTGCAGAGTCATCATACATCATTGAAATGGCTTCTGTTGGGCTTTTAATGTTAATTGCTTGCCAACACCTATTCAAAACTAATACAGTATTTTCTTTAATATTATTTTCCATAAATTAATATAAAATGGTGGAAGATGAGAGATTCGAACTCCCGACCAACTGCGTGTAAAGCAGCCGCTCTACCACTGAGCTAATCTTCCTTATATCTTTACTTAACATCAAAAGCATTACACAACACTTCTAAAATATCTTCATCTCCTTTTTTTGTAGTGATTTTAGTTTCTACACTAGATCCATATTCACCATAAGGATCATTAGATTCCGATTCAGTATAATCCTTTGTATTTATTTCTTGTTTTTCTGTATTAATGTTTTTTCCTATTTTATCTAAAATTGCTAATAGCAATTGTTTAGCCATCACATGTTTTTCTGTGGATATGACAAATTCTTCTATGTCTTTTTTTTGAAATTTTCCTTTTAATTCTTCAATTGGATTTTTATAATTACCAAATGCCCAGAGAGGTAGATAATTTATTGTTATAAGAGCACAATCTTTAATTACATGATATGCTGATTTATTTTGAATTGTAATTCCAGTGTCTGGATTTGCATATGCTTTTTTTGCAGGAGCATATAATTTTGCTTCTTTAACAGAACTGTTTTCTATAATAATATCTGTAAATTTCATAGGGTATTTAAAGTAAGTTCGTAATCTTTTTTAAGACGATTTAAATCCTCTTCGATTCCATTCAGCTTAATCAAAAGTTTAGAATATTCTTTTGGATTTATTTTATACAAATCTAATATACTATCTTGAAGATCCTTTACCTTGTTGAGATCATCATCAAGTTCTGCTAACTGATCATATATTTTATTCATTTAATTAAATTATTATTTTTTTCGAAAAATGTCAATAAAAAAATCAGCCCGAGATCGGATTTGAACCGATGATATACTATTTTATTTTGTTTCTGTTTATTCTACCCCTTCCTCTGTTTTTTGATTTAAATGTTGGTAATATCGAATCACAATTATTGCAAATTATTCTAAAATTTGAGATTTCGTTATTTTTGGAATCACCATCAATATGATCAGAAACTAAAGGTATTTTTACACCTTGCCATTCAGATAAACTACATATCATACATTTATGTCCGTATTTATAAATTAAATATTTTTTAATTATTTTTCTTATATGACATTCTCCATATTTCATATATTCACCTGAATCAATTTGATGAATAATTCTATATAATGTTTCATTTTCAAATTTTTTACCCTTGTTCCACACAATATGTCCTTTTTTTGAACCAGATTTTGGTGATCGATTCCATTTAATCGAATTTGTATTTTTCTTACAACATTTCATATGAGCTAGTAAAGATCCTTTATTTAAAATTAAACGATCACAATAAACACAATTATCACCATCAAATTTTTCATATTGTTTACCACATCTTTTACCATTAACGTGTCTGAGAAAAGACGATAATGCAATTTTTAATCCACAATTTGGACATTCTTTTTTATTCCTTTTAATAATCATAAAAATATTTATCAACACGATGATACATTGCAATAAACCACTAATCCACTAAACATTGAAATGGAGCCAACGGTGGGGCTCAAACCCACAAAGGATATTACTCCATACCCGATTACAAATCGGGGCCGTTATCAATTCCGGTCACGTTGGCATTAAAATGGTGGGCAGTGCAGGACTCGAACCTGCGAAGCCCGAAGGCAGGAAATTTACAGTCTCCGGTAATTGCCGCTATACGAACTACCCATTTATTGTTGTATAATAATTTACAACAATATTTAAAAAAATCAAACGTATTCTTTCAAATATCTAGCAATTTCCGATTTTATACCACGCTCAACATCATCTGAAATATCTTGTACATCTCCTTCAGTAGATGATTTTATTAATTCATTTGTAGTATCTTCTATTACGTCTTGTATTTGATTTAAAATAACACTTACTTTAGATCTTATCAAAGATTGAAAATCATTTGGAGTAACTTGTGGTTCTGTGTTTGAAGGTGAAAAATTTTCATCTTCTTTTAGTATTTTGAAATACGCCTCTTCTAATAAAATATTGTCTAGTGTTCTCATGTTTTAATATTTATCTTATACCTACTATAAAATCGAAAATGGCGGATAGAGTAGGATTCGAACCCACGGAGGCGGTTAAACCTCTCCTGATTTCAAGTCAGGTGCAATAGACCAACTCTGCCATCTATCCTTATATGGAGGAAGCGGTGGGATTCGAACCCACGGAACCGATTAAAGTTCGGCGGTTTAGTAAACCGCTCTCGTAAGCCGCTTGAGTACACTTCCATAATTAGCCTCTGGTGCTCAATCAAAGACTAAAAAAAACTTAGTCAACCTTGATGTCTATGTTATAAACCTCCGGTTGTTTTACGGGGACAGTTACTCGCAAAAGACCATCCACGTATGTTGATGTGATGTTTTTAGCATCTGTGTTTTCATTCAAGACAAAAGAAAGACTTCCTTTACGTTTGCTTATTCCTTTTTTGACATAAGAAACGTTTTTGTCGTCTTCTTTATCTTCTTTAAGAATATCAATGTTTAAATGTCCTTTTCGAACCTTTACATCGATATTATTTTTTCCAACACCAGCAAGAGCAATTTCTACGATGTATTTATCTGCTCCTCCTTCGGCATTTTTAATTGCCTTAATGTTGTATGGGTAAACAGCATTCTTTACTTCAAATGCTTTCTCCCAATCATTTACTACTGTTTCTAGCCAAGCATCATTAAACAGAGCAGGTAGTTGGCTAAATACCCTCTCTGTGGACGAATAATGTCCGGGTGTGTATGTTGTTATGTTTGTCATATGTTTTCTCCTTTTTAAGCGAGGTATATGTTAGTCTAGCCTTTTTGAGCACCAGAGCTATTAATAATTTATCATAGATGTAAACATTTTCAATAAAAAAATGCGGGATGGGGGAATCGAACCCCCGACTAAAGTTTGGAAAACTCCCATTTTACCATTAAACTAATCCCGCTATTGGCATCTCCAAGGGGATTTGAACCCCTACTATGCCCGTGAAAGGGGCAGGTGCTAACCATTACACTATGGAGACGTATTTGTTTATACTAATTATTTTCTATAAAAAGTCAATAAATTATTATATTTTTTTTGTCTATGATCTCAATATTAGAACAATTAGAAACTCTAACTTTACATATATCATCAAGTTCCTCAATTATATAAACAACTTGTCCATACAATAAAACAGAATGTGCTTTTGTCTTTATAATTCCTTGTCGATATGCTTGAGTTTTTTTCACAAATATAATTACACAAACAATGTTAGAATACTATTGATTAACATTTTTATTTCTTTCTAAATATATAAGTCTATCGTTTATAGTATCTACTTGTTTTTGAAAATTACTTAATATTTGATTATATGCTTTTAATTGTTCTGTATATGCTACTTGCTGATTTATTATTGTTTCTAGTTTTGTTTGTGTAATTTCAAATCTAGACTTTGAAAATTCATCTTGTTGTTTATCAGATAAAAGTTGTTTTTCGGCATAAACAACAAATTTATCCGTTTTTAAATAATTTGTTGATAACCACATAGTATAATATCCTACTGATAAAAATACCATAAGAGTTAAAAGTGGTTTAAATATTATATTAATAAAAGGACCGTGATTCGATTCAAATATTCCTATTTTATTTAAAAAAGTATTAGATGTTTTTGTAGATTCTTTTGTAGACATTGTAGTATATATAATACTTATCAATAAAAATACCTACTTCGTATCTTTGTTTCTTAATGTTTTAGCAAGTTCCTTTATAGCATCTTCTAATGACACTGTTGATACGTTATTTAATTTATTTAATTTAATTGTTTCTTTATATGGATCTATTTTTTCAAATGTATTAAACATTTTTCTTTCTAGATCTAAAATAGTAGGATCCTTTTCTATAGTAGGAAGCATAAATCCACTAGAATTTACAGATCCTTTAACATTATTTGAATATATATCAGAAAGGTTCATACACAGCTTTCAACTAACTTAGCTTCTGCCTCTCTTCTTTCAAGTAAACCGTCTAGATTTTTTCCAATCCAAATTCGTTTCATATTACGAAATTCTTTTGCTATTTTTTTATAATCTTTTTTTGGAATTAGATTTTTTATATTAACCATTTCTTTTCTAGAATCTCCTTTAAGACTAGTTCCACGATTAAATACTAAAGAAATAATTGCTCCATAAGCATCTGGATGTAAGTCTGATAAACCAGGAAATGTTTTTTCTGCAAGTTTTGTAAATTTTGGCCAAGTAAGTTTTTGAAAAATATCTAGAGCTTTATCCCAGTCAACAATAATTCCTGCTGATCTAAGTGTCTTGGTATATTCCTTTCCTCTCTCTCCCGATTTTCCAGAAGCTTTTTTAATTTTATCTAGTTGTTCTTTTGAAAGAAAGGAAAATATTTTAACAAGTTCTGTTTCAGAATAATATGCACAATCTACTCCAATGGCAATCGTTGGTCCAGAAGCACCTCCAGGCCAAGTGAATTTAGAAAGATATTTTTCATAATATGATTTACCACCTCCAACTTCGTAGTTAAGCAATAAATCTAGAGTTTTATTAGAGGGTTTAGATGAGTTCATAATCGTCTTCCTTAGCATTTGTATGTATAACAGTTATATTTTCTGTTTTCTCTGTATGTGTTGTTCCTTCCAAAGAAGCACTCGAATGACTACCATATTTTAAATCTACGACTGCTTGTGCTCCTACATATGAAGCAATGATAATAGACAAAATTTCAATTGTTTTAGAAAACATTGTAACAAATCCGCTAATAAATTCAGGACTAGCGGGTATTAAAAATATCATACCAACACTAGCAAAATAAAAAAAAGCAAGAATAATTACAGACGTTAACACAATATAGAATTTTTTAGACTCCATGTGATTGGTTGACCGCAATCGTTTTTGTTTTTCTAGTGAAGTATTTGGAGGAACCTTATTACTACTCAAGTAAGAAACTCCCGTCATTATTGCATTTTTTATAAACGGAATCATAAAATAGTTTTAATTATAATCCCCACAACAACTCCAAACGTAAAAATAATTTTAAGTGCATGATTCCATATTAACTCTTTTATTTTTTCTTCTATATTATTCATAATATTCCTTTAATTCTCAAATATGTTGCTCCTCCGATTGCAGAAATCAAAAATACTATAATAATGTTTCTTTGCAGTATTGCTAAATCCTTTTCAACAAGTTTTTTCTGCATAATATTTAAATCGTTAATCATTTTGTCTCTATTTTCTATTTGACGAATTAATTCATTATCGACTGTTTGTTTGGCTTCTGCTAATCCTTCGTTATCTCGTTGAATTTGAGCAAATGTTTCTTTGTCTTTTAACAAACGTTGATATTCTTCTGTACTAACTACAACAACGGTATCTGCTCTATACTTTTCTGGAATTATTACCATTCTTTGTTTGTTAATTGGAATGGGTTCTCTGTTGCTACTAGATGCAATTGTTTCAATATGTTGCTGAATGCTTTTTTGGTAAATAGATTCTATTTTAATTCTGTTTTTTGGAGGTCTAACTAGTCTTGTTGTTTCAGTAACGTACTTGTCAGCCAAATCAATTCTAGCAGCTTCCATTGAATCTTTGGAAGCATATACTACTTTTGATAATGCTTCTGATTGTTTTTCTGTATATACAGTACAAGAATTTAAAGACAATAAAATAAATAAAAATAAAAATAGAGTTTTCATATTATATATTTATCCTTTGTTAAATAAATACTTACATTTAATATAATGATTAAGAACAAGCTGGTCCAGGATCGGGTGCTTTAGTTGTTCCTACTGCAACTTTCCCTATTGATTTTATGCTTGATCCATCTGAAGCTATATATGTTGTCCATGTTGCATAAAAAGGATATGGTATATTTGATCCTGTACCGATACCTAGTAGTGGATTATCTGGATGCCCATTACCATACCACATTGCCAACAATTCCCATCTATTAAGAGTATCGTTGTATATACACTTTTCACCGCCTATTTCCGTATAATAAGCCAATCTTCCGTTTACCGTTACTTCTCCAAGAAAGTCTGGATGATTTGGTCTTAGAACCCTCTCTGAGTTACCACCGACCCCGTTACCACCTAAACACCAACCATTCATTCTAATCCATGCATCATCGTTAGGCAGACTCGGTAACGGATCAACAAATACATATTCGGCTATTTTTGGGATTATAACATCACCACCATCACCACCGATTGCATTCGATATTTCTTCCTCTCGCATTCTTCTATATTGAAGAATTTTTTGTTCTTCTAAAATTCTATTCGAATAACTTTTATCGTAAGGTTTAATATAATTAGAATTGCTTTTAATTGAGCTTTCATCCCTTTTTAATTGATTTATATAATTGTTCACAGAAATATACTTACAAGTTTTAGTAAAAAATAAACCCCCTTGGGTTGGTAGCCCAAAGGGGTTTGGTTCGACTCCGCAAACGAAAATGGTGGAGAGTGAGGGGAATCGAACCCCTGTTTCTATAATATCCACTAAAAGATACTACATGCTTTAATGAATTTTACATTTGTTGACTACAGGCTGTATTGGCTCATTAACCCTTTTCTTTTTAAGTCTGCCTGTATGTGTGAAAGGTCACATACTACCTCTGTATTATTTTTTCTATGATCTCTAACAGTTCATCAAAACCTCTGCGTTTCAAAATGCTTTTAGAGGATCTAGCATTAGGCTCTTAGGCTGCGAGTGCGTAGTCTTCAACGCCAGCGAGAAACTCGTCAGCATTGTTGAAGATGTATTCAGCTTCAGCTAAAAGATCAGAAGTGTTATCCTCTGCATTTAGTTTTTTTAATAGATGTTTAAAGAGGCCAACTATTATCCTCTACATGCACTCTTAGTTTTCAACTATAAATCGAAAACCAGTACACCCCCATAAATTTCAAAGATCTATATTATAAAGTTTCCTCTAACAACAATTCTGTTGTTTTTTCAGTTGAAGATTCTTCTTCTACTTTAGGATCTTCAATAAGTTCTGCTCCAATTTTTTTAGAAATCTTTATAAGAGTATTGTCTATACTTGTTAGTAGTTTTAATTCGTTATCATTCATATTTTATATACTTACGCAAATAATGTCTTATTTAAAGAACAAACAGTTGCTTTATCGCCATGAACAACAACTTGTTCGATACCAATATTATCATTTGTATAATTAACTATAGCAAATCCGTTTTGCCAATTCGCGTTTTTAACATAATCAACATCAAATCTACATGCACATGCATTTTCATAATTTACAAATGTTTGTTCTAAACGATTTCCAATTCCAGGAAATCTCTGTGATGAACACCCAAAACGATGTGTATGATTTGTTAGTGTAGATGCTAAAATCTTTTCAAATTCTCCTCTAGCAGACATACCACCATGTTTTCTAACTACAGTTCCATGTTGAACAATAAGATTAGTAGGAAGGATAACGTTTTCTACCAATTTGATTCTACACCAATCATCTTGAGGAAAGAAAATATTTTCATAACTCAATGCTTTTTGAACTTGTGGTAAAGAAGCAAGCGTTCCTATTCCACTGCTGATATATCTCCAATAACGTCCTTCTTGACTATTTCCCGAATGATTAGCATTTGTTTCTAGGATTTCACAATCCCAATCAACGGTAATGTCGTGTAAAATTTTTAAAAACTTGTGATATCTTTCTTGTTCATCTTGCAGTGTTTGACTATGCCTAGAATCCTTTGGATACTTGCTAATAGCAAACATATCAAGAGTATCTCCATTGAGAATTACCTTTTCGGGTTTAAGTTCAGATACTACTTGATAAAAAATATCAATAGTTTGTTGGTGCTCCATTCCGAAATGTAGATCACCAATAACTACTGCAATTTCATTTGACTTTTGTTTTATCTTACTTCTAGTAGGAGCCGCATACTTAATTGGTTTAATATTCTCAATAAATCTTAAAATCTCATCATCTTTATTTGAATTTCCATAAAATCCTTTTATTGAATTAACATCAAACAAATCATTTTCATCCGAAACAATAGTTTCTTCCATGATTATTTTTTTCATACTTCCACCAATCCAATCAAACAAAGTAGATCGAGGAATATTCAAAATCTTAGAGATTTCTGTATTTGTTTTTCCTTTATTTCTCAAAGAAATAGCAGAGTCTATTAGCTGTTGTTTTGCTTGTTCAATTGGTGTTGTCATAAATTGATGTTTGGCGATATTACTCCAAACATATTCATATGTCAACACATAATTTTAAAAAAAACTCTTAACGAATCTTTTTGCTCTTCTATTTAGAATTTTTAAACGAATTAAAAATTTAAAAAAAGAAGACTTTTCTTTTTTTAAAAGATTTTCGTCGTAAGCATCGACTTCGTATTCTTCAAAAAAATCTCTATAATTTCTATTATTATTATTAACATAATTTCTAATAGTAGTTTTGTATCGCATATTATAGATGAAGAATCACAATCTATAATTAGCATTTACCGCTTGTTTTTTAAAGACTTTTTTTTTAAAAAAGTTTAAAATATTTTCTTTTTTTTCAAAAACGGTAACTTCTTTATTAGAAACGATATTATTATACGCAAGCACCAAAGATATAGCCAATGGATCAAAGACTAAAACTATTATAATAGTAAACCACTTCACAACAGTAGATATATCTTTATTAAAGAGAATAGACACGAATTTTAAAGTACCTATGTCAGTAGATTTTGTTTCCTCAACCTTTAAAGACAATAATTCTGTTTGCAAAGATGATATATTATTAGTTTTTTCGTCTATTTTTTCTTGGAGTTCTTTAACTTCTATATTTGTTTTTTCTATTGCTGCGTATGCTTGTTCTCTTGGTGCTTTGTAATTACCAGAGTCCAAAACTCTTTTTTCTTGTTGTTCTCTTGCTTTATTTAGAACTTCTATTCTTTTGTTTAGATTTGATATATCATCTGATAATGTTTGTTTTGTAGAATCAAGTGCTGCTTTTTTTGTATCTACGATTTCTACTTTAACATGACTTTGTTGATATGCAGATGTTAAAAATCCAAATATACCTAAAGAAGTAATTCCCATTAGTGTAATAACGGCCAATATCAAATATGTTTTTAATAAAAATGCTGTTTTATCCCAATACCTATGAAGGTAACTAGCAGCTATCAATTTACCAAATTCTAAACCACTAGTCATTATACACACAGAAATAAATTGACCAGCATAAAGAGTAGCAAGTCCTTGTACAGAAAAAAATGCAGCACAACTTGCTACTATCAAAGCAGCAAAACCAACAATTAAAGCAAACATAAATTATGCAAAAAAGTTAATACTACATCCATTATAGTTATTGACTTGTGAAACTGCAAGATTCACTGAAACAATGTGATTTCCTGTAGAAGATTTTCCAATTGGAATCGAACAACTTAATCCACTAGTTAATGTCAAATCAACGTTTACATCAGAATTAGCTGAATTGTGTATTAAAATTTGTTTAGGAGTAAATGAGGGATTTCCTGTTGTTTTTGTTTCACATAATGTATAAGAATATGGAACATTCACAATTGGATTAGTCACATAAACCTTCAAAGCACTTAATGAAGGATATATGTCAGCAAAATTGCCATTTCGATCTCCTATTGTTACGTCATCTTGAGTAGATTCTAAATCTTGTGTTATTACTCTTAATGCACCAGAACCGATTCCAACATTTACAACATCCGCATTTAATCCTGTATTATGATCAGCAATATGAACATTTCCAATAGAAAGATTTGATGCGGATAAGCTGATATTAATATCACTTAAATTGGTTATATACGATGCTTGAGAAAATATTTCTCTTCCTGCATTATTTTCCACTTTTAACCAAGAATTATTATATCCTACATTACAATTTGTAGGAGAAGTTGAAACAATATTATTGAAGGTGTAGTTACTCATATACTAAAATATATAAGTACTTACCAAAACTATTACTCTTTAATAGCAATTATTAATTCTTTATACGATTCAAACTTTTCTACTAATTCAGGATGTTCCCAACCAAAAAACCAAAATGCACCTTTTCTGTACTGAGCAATTTCAACATGTGAATTACCAACCTCATCTTTATCTTTGCTTGTAACCAAGTATAAAAATTCTTCTTTTAAAGTATTATCTTCCATATCACAGTTATTTATTACAAGATTATATTAATTCAATGTTTGTTTATATTTTTATATTTTATAAACAAACTATCTGCTAGATAAAACAAAAAGGCATATGTGAATATGCCTAATATACTACCTAATATTAACAATGCTAATATAAACCAAAAGCATTCTGTTTTTCCAGTAATATTATATAAGAAAACACTAGAACTAAAAAACATAATAAAAACAGCAAAAATATATTTTATCTGAAGTATCATGGCATCGGTATTTATATTTACACTCAACTTAGTGTTTTTTATAATATAAAAATAATAATAGGTGTAAATATAAAGCAAAAGAACATGGGAATCGAAAAATTAAATCCTCTTTTATGGGACATTAAAAATAGATTATATCAACCAATACAAAAAAAGTTGCTTTTAATTGCCAACGATTTTTTGAGTGGAATAGAACTTCCCATAGATATTAAGAATATATACCTAACCGGATCTATATGTTCTTATAACTGGACTTCTGATAGTGATTTAGACCTTCATATAATTGCACTTCCTTCGCAAAAATTATGTGGAGATAAAACTATTCAAGATTACTTTGACACAAAATCTAAAGTATATAACAAAGAACATGAAATATACATAAAGGGATATAGAGTAGAAGTAAACATTAAATACAAAGAAGAATTATTAAAAGGAAAAGCAATATTTGATCTACAAAAAGATGAATGGGTTTCTAAACCAGTACATTCTAATGTAACTCTAAATGATGAAGAAGTTATAGAAAAAACAAAAAAAATTCAAAGAATAATAGACAATGCCATAGAAAACAATGCTTCTATGGAGTCTTTAAAAAAAATAAGAGATGAGATAAAGAATTTAAGAAAAACCGGACTTGAATCTAATGGAGAATTTTCTATTGGAAACTTAACATTTAAAAGACTCAGACACACTGGATATATTAAAAAACTTTACGATTACAAAGCAAAGATAAGAGATGCTAAACTTTCACTA
>Ga0102918_1000070_pt1 | contig 20131 bp, 26 predicted proteins | sample Colrivmeta1563A3_FD_78202 | JGI IMG/M metagenome (GOLD analysis project Ga0102918, IMG submission 78202) | Estuarine microbial communities from the Columbia River estuary - metaG 1563A-3 | ecosystem: Environmental > Aquatic > Marine > Intertidal zone > Estuary | place: USA: Columbia River...
TCAAAAGTCCACCACCTATTTCTTGCACGCTGGTTAAGTGCACACTTGGTGGCCTAATTTGTTTATGCGTTTTCTCTTCTTTGTCTTTTTCAATCAACTTAAGATACTGTGGAGTTGACATCATGTGGGTGGTCATGAAACAGAAGCTATCTATTATTTCCGCCCACCCATCGCCACACTGAAATAATGTATCTTGCTCTATAATTTTACTCAATAATGGGCCGTATTTCTGTATTATTTTTTTTTCAAGTGTCGGACTCATTTAATACTTTGTCTAAAATTTCCTCTATTACCTCATTAACTGAGATGTCTTGTTCACAAGATTTTGAAATAAGCATTTCCAATACATCTCTGGACCACTCTGATATATCTATGTCCATTTTTTTATGTGGAGATAGAAAGACTCCATCGTCTTTCAATTCAATTGAAAGCTTTTGCCCCTTTTCCCATCCAAAACTTTCAATCTCTTCTTCGGAGAATTGAACCAATAACTCCTCTTGTTTTATTAATTTTTTTTTCATTTTGTATTTTGGGTTAATTAGCGCGGGTGGGACTCGAACCCACACACCATTACTGATAAGGGATTTTAAGTCCCTTGCGTCTGCCATTTCGCCACCGCGCCTAAATTATTACTGCGCTCTTGCGCTTAATTTTTTCAATCTTTGTTTTTCAGCGTACTTAGATCCTGAGACTGTTGAAGCTTTTATCTCTAGTTTTCTTTTTACTGTGTTATCTAGTTGTTTTTTTCTTTTGTCTGATTTCATCTAATCTAGGGCATTGAACTGTATTTTATTTATGTATTTTTTCAAGAGCTATTTTTAAATTGTCTATGACCACTAGCGTTGGTTTGATCATTAGCTCAGGATAAGTTAAATAATTATGATCAACATTTTCTAGCTCAAGGTCGTGTAGAGCTTGTTTTGACGTCTTCACTAATTCGTTAAAATTTTTTTTATTAACTTTTATTTTAATTTCTTGTCTCATTTTTTTTATTTATGCAAATTACTGCATTTGAAATATTACCAAATATTAATTTCTGGACTATCTTCCATTCGATTGAGCTTATTTTATTTCCAAGTTTGTATGGCACATAAACAGGAAAATTAAACAAGTGCGAAGATTTACTTGTAGTCATTTCTTTGATATTGCTGACTCCTTCATTAAAGGAATCTAGATCCACGCAATTTTCATTTTTAAGCTCCTGTTTTATAACCATGTCTGGGTATTTTTGCAAAGGCTTTAAGCAAAAAATAGAAGCAATAGCGACTTCACAATTTTTTCCAAAAGTGTATAAAGTTTTTCCTAATAAATTTTCATCTTTTGTGGAACTACACATGTCAACATATGCTAGTTCTACATTTGGATATTTTTTACTAACCTGATACGAAAAACCTCCATTGAGTTTCCCGTTTATAAATACTGGATGGACCAATACACCTTTTTGTATCTGTATGATATCTAATTCTTTTGTCATTGCTTTTTCATTTTTAGTAGACTTGTTTTTTTTAATTATCTGTTGTTTACCTAACGTAAACTTGATCAATAAGATTAACTATCCTATTAATAATTTGCTTACCTGGTGGAATTAAATATTTACATATCTTGTGCTTTGATACTGCTGTGGCAACGCTTGCAGAGATATGCCCTATCGGACAAACTATTATTAACTGTTCATCTGTATTGTTGAGAAATCCATTTTTTAAAAAATTAAATATTTTGTGAGCTTTATACTTGGTGAACGGGTCGTGGAACTGCGGAGTTTCAGGGTTCTCGTAACACTGAATACACAATATTTTATGTATTGGTAAACTAAAAATTTTTGAAACCGTTTCACTAGAGTAAATAGTGGCGGAAACTCCTTCTGGAGAAACAAACAAAATTACCCAAGGCGCGCTAAAGCCTTGGGTAATTTTAGATTGTTTTACTGTAGAAGTTAGCTTGGCGTAACAACTACTATATATCATATTTAGTTAACTATGTCCTGAATAGCTTTTATCTTAATTGGATTGTCGGGGCACGGGACCCAGTAAAATCCACCGCCCTCTACGGTTTCTTCTACCTTCATTATATTCATTGAGAGCTTTTGATAGTTCTTTGCTTCCTCTTCCCCAACTGTCTCGGCTGACCTCCCGAAGTACACTTTAAATCCAGCTCTACGCAGGTCGGTGCATACCGCACTGCCTGAGAAAACTGGATTCAATTTGCCCAAAAACCCCTCCACGAAGATTGGGTGTGTTTTACTGTAATCAAGGTCTTCTTCTTCGTCGTCTAACTGGTCGGAATTTTCGTCCAGTTCGTCTTCGTCTTCCTCGTCTACTTCGTCGTCTTCTAGACCGGACTTCATGGACAATATGCAAGTATCCAATTCTTTTTTGCAGTGCAAAATAGGAGTAAAATTCTCGAGTACAAAATTAAACTTATGGTTACTATCATTAAATAGGACTCTATTTAACTCTATTATCTTTAGTTGTAAAATAGCGGGAATTTCATCTCCTACTTTCCACATGGCGTGTAAAGCCAATGGATTGTATGATCCGGCAATTGCGCTATCGGGATACTTTTGTCTTAACTGAGCTATGTCTCTATCAAAACTTGCTTTGTCAACGCATTGAGCGCTGTCTTCTCCCGCAAAAACATAAGCAGTAACAGTATTTAATATATTTTTTTGAAAAATATGTTCATCTTGAAATCGCTCGCTCATGAACTCGCACAATTGCACTAATTTAATAGTGCTGAAGTCGAAGAATGTAATTTTAGCGCCCGATAGCTCTACAAACATTTCCCACAGATCAAAAGTCTGTTCGCTACTTAAATTAAATGCAATGGGAATTGTTTGAGTGTTGCATGCTTCCTCTGTGATTGCCTGAGACCTGGGGAAAATCAACTTTGTAATGTATTGTAATGTTTTTCTTGATGTGTCGTTCATTTTTATTTTTTGTATAAGTGGGTGGAGTATTACCTCCACCCATTTTTAAGTTATTGTGCGTTTTCCTTCTTTTCTAGTGCTTTAACCCCAGCAGACTTATATTTATACACTTTTGTGTCTTTTTGCGGCAACTTCCTTTGTTTAGGTTGTTTAATGTTATTTTCCCCATCCATAAGAGTATAATTTGTATTATTATATTTGCCGTAGTGATCAGACCCAAAAAGTGCAGACCCAAAAAGTGCCTGCCTTTTTTCGTAATAGTCTATGTCATCTGCACTTAATCCATTTTCATAGTAGTATTTCTTGGGTTCAGGTTGTGTACGCCTATTTTTAATCCAGCCTTCAACCATGTAGCTATCTGCGTGATCACCTGTATTTGTTTTTAACTCTATTGTATTTGCGTAATTTCGCAAATGATTTGGAGCTGCATCAGTCAAATACTTGTCAACCTGGCAGTCAACAAAATCAAACACGTTTACTTTTTGCTGGCTAACATATGCACCCCTGTTTTCATTGCCTGGACAAATCAACGTAAATCGAATATCTAAGTCAATTAAGTCTTTGTCTAGGTGGCCAATAGTTATGTGCAATCCTGGATTATTTGCCTCATCATTTTTGTCTGTGCCAGAGGCAAACGCCCCTGCATTGCAATGTGAATGAATTGTCCCCCATTGATAATATAGTCCGTTTTCAGTAACACTGTTCCATTGGTTATTCCACTCTGGATCCTCAGGGAGCTCGGAGGTTGTCATGCCAGTGTTGGATTTCTGTGGAAATGCCCAGATTTTCCAATCTTGTTTTTCATCTGAATAAAAAAGGCGGACTTGCGCCTCGGACTTTTCCTTCTTGTTTATTTGATTAAAAAAACTAACCACACTTCTCCACTGTGTTAGCGTAATTTTGCCAACATTGACGGAAAGCTTTGGTTCTTCCGCAAGTTTAGTGTGAATAGCCGGAACGAATCCAGATATTTTACTGTTTATTTGTGCATGTACTAATGGGATACCATTATGTACATATATAGTGTTGTTTGTTATATTCATTAACTGTTTATTTCTTTTATTGTTATAGCTTGGTATTTGTTGTCAGTGGATTGTGTCAATAAAGATGCACGCCCCTCAACTTCTTGAACCTTAGATAGTCTTACTGTTGGATCACTAGATCTTCCCGCTGCCATATAATTTATTTTGTTGTTCGCCTTTATTGAATCCAGTTTAGCTTGCACAAATTTACGAACAGCTTTTTCGCCCATTTCATGTATGTATGTTGGGGTAGATATTAAAACATTGTACGTTTCTGTGTCCTCTCTCTGTAGGAGTACAATCTTTTTAATGTCAATCGTTGTATTTACCTCGATACATTGCTGCCGTATAGTGTGACTTTCACAATCGTGATACCCCATTAAGTATCTTAATTGGCTGTCGCAAAATTTCAACGCGTCCCGTAAGTCTACTGAAAGGACGCCATCGGTATTGTGACAAAAACTATGATTTAGAGTTTTTAGTATTTTCTTTTCGCTTTCTTCTCCTGTTCCCCAGTAAGCAGCCTCTTTGATCCCCCAAAATAAAGGTTCACTATTTTTGGCTGCTTCTATTGCATGTGTGGCTACATTATTTAATGCTGACTTTTCTTGATACCTAGCTACAAGGGGCCGACCCCTTTTATCAAATAATAAAGTCATAAACTCCTCAAAGGAGTTGCATGACTTGTACTCCGATGAGTCAAAGAGTGATAATTTTAGTGCCTCTAAAAAATCGCATTTAAAGCTATTTTTTATGAGTTTTAACATCATCTGGTTAATCTGCACTTTATTATAATTACTAGTTGAGGGAGAAATATGTTTTAGAGAACTAATCACAATTCTTATCTCATCTTTTTGTATCATCTTATGGATCGTATTTGTTAAAGCTCTTTCGGTCATTTCCCTTACGGAAAGGACGACATCAGTATATTTAACTTTTTCACCGTCTAGTTCAATTCTCTTAAACTCAGACTTGATCTTCGTGCCGTTTTTAGATTTTGTGTTTTCTACAGAGCAGGTGGTCCATTTGTTTTCTGCGGGCTCCCAAACCCAAACAATTGATTCACTTGGTAGAATAGCTAAATCTGGAGCACTCTCTTCTCTAAAGTTACAAGATGGAACGTAAAAATCCAGAAAGTTCCATGTGTAATTTTCTACTGAAATAGAGCCGATGACAGCGTTTCCAGCTTGATGGTAGGTATATGTGTTTACCAAATTTATTTTTTCATTATTTGCCTTAACAAATTTCGTAGATGTATATGAACCGCTATCTATAACAACGTTAGTTGGTTTGTCTATTGGCCTTATGCTTCTAGCTAACTCCAATGACACAAAATTACTGCGCAAAAGAGCCTCAATAAAGCTATGCGATAGAGCTCTGTCAAAGTATCCTTCGGGTTTAGTGCCGCTGAATAATTTATCCATTTTATTTTGATCTACCTTAGGGTAGCCCAAAATTTTACAATCTATTGTTCCAACGTGGTACTCATTTTTTAGATGGCTTGTGTAAAAACTTACTCCACTTTCACTTGATGCAGCTACCATAGATTTTGTATCATCTCTAAGATTAAGAGATCTAACTAAAGCCAAGCTAGCGCTATTTTTTTTCTTATTTGTAAACTTAAATAATTGTCCAAAACTGTACGGTGTACATTTTTTCATTTATCGTTATTTCATTGATCCAGCTGTTATCGTGCTCATTTTAGAGAATGTGTTCATAGATTCAACGGGCCAAAAATCAAAAGATTTTTCGGGGTCCATTGCTACACACTCAAATACCCAAAAGTTCCACAAATACAATGCGTGAGCAGCTGCAAGCTGATTTGCTATTGAGGTTTGTGGAGTTTCGCTTAATTTTTGTTCGGTGTTGCATCCAACTGCTTGGATTGGGGATCCAGTATCATTTGTTAATATTTCTGGATACCTCATCCTGGGATCTAGTCCAGACCCCTTCCACATTGGACTATAGTAATAAGCGTGTGATCCAATACGGCTATTTGCCGCACAAATAACTTCCGCATTAAGGGTGTCTGCAACCGTAAGTATGTCTTTCCTAGCTACATGATTATCACAAAAACAAAAAATAAAAGAATCATCTTCAATGTTCCATGTATTTGTAACATAATCTTTTATATAATTAATTTTTAAATCTACATACTCCCCCTGATACCTTTCCGCTAGGGCTTGAGACTTATGCCAGTCAATATCATCTTCTCTAAATACTTGGCGCGCAATATTTTTGCGCTCAACTATGTCTCCATCAACAAGAGTTAAATTTAGTTTTGTCTTGTCTTTAGCAGAATAATATAAAGTTTTTAAAAAAGATGGGAGGAAGTAGGTAGCTACTCCTCCACATCCCACTACATAATAGTTTCTTTTTTTTATCTTAGCCATTGTAATGTTTGTTGCATTGTTTCATCTTCGTCTGATTTTGCAGCATCTACTTCATCTGTTAGTAGTGAAGACAGAGAACTAGACGCAAAGTCTGTTAGTGCAAAGTCTTCCATTTTTGTATTATGTGTTTGTTCTGGGTCATCTATTGATAGTTTTTTGCGCAAAAAAAACCCATAAGAAGCTTTATGTTTTTTATAGTCCCCAAACAGGCTTAACGCTGCTAATTGACTTGAGCCATTTAATATTATATTAGCGGTTGAATATTTGATTGGAAAGACAGGGCATTTTTGCAGCTCCTGATATAAGTTAAATTTCATATGGTAAGTTATCTAGCAAGAAATTACCTACTTTTACTTTTAGTAGACGCTCTATATTGCCCATTGAGTAAGCGGTTTCTTTTGAGGAATTCCAACCAAATAGCTGTGAACTAATTTCCCTACGATTCATAGAGTCAGTAATTAAATCTTCATTTGCTGAAGACGAGTAAAATGAATCAATTGAATCTTGTACTATTTTTCCAAGCGTATCGGAATTGGACTGAGTTATTCCAACAAAATATCTGCCCATGCATATTTTCCCGTCATTGAATATGTTAGGTATTGGTGGCAAAAAATTTCCAATAAGTTGATTGCTCGACTTGTCGAATAGCTGGAAAATCAAGTAATTTACTACTTGATGCGATTCATTGCTTACTCGATCTACGTTGCTTGCAAAAAGTATTTTTATTTCTTTTGTTTGATCGTGCTCCATTGCTTTGACAGGATCCCAAAATAGATTACTCTGAATAATTGATGGATTATGTGGGGTTCTATCTGGTCTGACGAAACTTGGAACCAACCTAACCTCTCCGGAAAACTCCATTAGCTCAAACGTAGTATTAAATGGTAATTTTGGTAAATACCCCCACGTACAAATTGAATTGTTTGTAGCCGTAGTATTCCAATTAGCATTAATTTTCCCGCCTAAATTAGGTTCATTATACAGATTAACCGTGTGGAACCCTTTAATTGTTTTAAACTCTCTCCGATTCATTTTTTCAAATATGGATTCAGGGTTTGCAACCACTGATGGATCATATCTGACTATCATACCGCTTTCCGCCACAGCAAATAATGGATTCATATTTTTTATTTCTTAATTGCAAAATGAATTAGTTCATTTGTTCTAAACAATCTCGCTACATGAGTCTCTTCTCCGAATGAATATGTAGGACGTGGGTCCAGTTCTTTGAATGGGAACATTAAGCTGAGTACTGAGTCTATTAGTTTTTTTATTAGTTTTTTCATATTATTAACGTTGTTTAAGTATATATAAAAAAATGGTAAAGCCCCCTCCCGAAGGAGAGGGCTTTAACTAGAAAATATTTGTTTCTGTCGGGAGCAAACTTACGCTGCTTTTTCGTGGGCACGCTGCGCCACAGAGATCACGTCTCCTTCTGAAAGGACTGGATCGCCACTTACCATGCTGCCGTTCAGCATGAAGGTCACTGCATCTGGGTCAAACCCGAGAAACGACGCGAAGTCGTTGTTGGACTTAATACAAGATAAGCGAGATCCACTTGCAACTTGTTCGGTTTCGATGGAGTTACCTGCAAACGATAGTTTTATCTTCATATGTTTTTACTTTTCTTACTTTTGTCGTTATACGCTCGACTTGCTAAGATTTATTATGGTTCTTTTCCATGCTTTATCATTAATCTGATAAACGCAAAATGGGCGATAAACTTTTTACGGTCTATCGCCCACGACTGCGTTTCTCCGACAGGAACGCTAACTTTTAGTTACTAAGACCACGCCAAATTTTTTAATAAATTGGTCGGGTAAGTACTTTTTAATATCCTTATTACTTAGGTTTGTGTTTGTTTTTATGCAACAGTAAAACTTTCTTAATTTAATGTCTACATCACTTAAATCAAATGTTTTATTGTTTTTTACTGGAACGAACCAAACTTTTTCTTTTTGGTACTCTTTCCGGTATATCAAATACATTATTGCCCTTCGTTTTGTGGGATATTCAAATTTGTTGTTTTTATGATTAGGGAGGCTTCTTTTGTGAATATCTTCTTTGGGAAGTTATCCAAATGTTTTTTAGGCTTCAACGTATCAAACACTTCTCCCAGTCGGTAGATCTTTGAGGAGCGTTTTTTAGTATTTGCGTTGTGCTCACGAGCCTTTAACACAAAATGCTCAATAAGGGCGTTGTGATTGGCTTCAGCTTCTATCTGCACTGTGAATGCAGTTAGTTGCTCTGTATCTACTGTAGCTAGGGCTTCTTGAGTACCCATCAAGACTGTAACAGTCCTAGTTGGCGATGCCTCTATTGCTCTTTCAATGTCCTCTGTCTCTGCTGTTGCATGGGACCGGATCTGAGTAAGAATGTCTTCTTGATCTGCTGGGGTTAGCCCAGTTGCTCTAATAATGTTTTCAATTTCTTGTACCGATAGTTTTTTCATGTGTTGCTTTCTGTTTCCTCTATATAAATAGATGTTTTTTGTGAATTATTAAATATATTGATTCTCCATAGACAGCCCCTGTATTCGAGTGTCCATTTTTGAATACTTGCGCTTGTACCTATAAAACAATTTATAAAATTTAAACCAATTTCTTTGTGGTCACTTGATGATGTCGTAAAAATTTTCTTTAGACAGTTTTCTTTTAGTTGCTTTCCTGTCCATGTTCTTTGTGCGGGTTTTATTCCAAACTTTAGTGACCCAAGCCTACCTGTCAACTCGCTACCAGTTTTAAATAAAATACGCTCCCAAAAATAATTCTCTGTACTGGGTTCAGTGCTTATTACAAATTCACAAAATTGGTCAAAGTGTTTTTCACTCATTGACCGAATAAATGCAACAAGCTCTTCGTCCTTTAGAGATAGTATTACTTCAGACTCTTCTTTATCTATTAAGGGGGTTAAAATCGTATTTGCTGCCCAAATCTTCCAAGTCGTTTCATCTATCTCTACATTACGTAACTTTTGTTCAAGTCTCTCTCTGGGTGTCCAACATATTACTTCTTCAAATTTTCTATTTGAATAAATTGAAAGTCTTGAAAGGTTATTGGATAAAACAGGGGTAACAGACCATGAAGACAGTTTTTCTATTTCATCCCTATCTGTTATTTCCCTGTCTTGGTTTATTTCTTTATTTATTTTTTCCTGTATTGAGGAACTTTCGTCTTTTTCATTAAAAAGACTAACAAAACCAAACTCTGATTGTTGTGTGTGTTTTTTTTTGTACATTTTAGTACTTTTTTGCTATTAGATTAAATATATTAGATTAATTAGATTATTAGCCGAAAACGACTACACATATTGCTTAAGCTAAGATGTCGTAGCTCCGCTCAAGATGTCGAAGCTTCGCTCCGAAATCTTAGCTGCGCTCCGAGATCTTGCAGGATAAGCGAAAGATGTCAAAGCTTCGCTTCGAAATCTTCCACTGATCCTGCCGCTTAAGCAGCATGTGTCGTGTTTTCGGAATCATTTCTCTCCGAGAAAAATTTTATAAACTTTTTTGAAAGAGAGTCAAGACTTTTTTGAATATTTTTTTGGGCACACTTTAAGTAATTTAACAACAAAAACCTATAGGGACAAATTTTTCTAGTACAGAGGTGATTTTATTGCAGACAACATCATCCTTCTGTTTTTTAGCTAGTCCAATTGGCAATCCTTTGAGGTTGTAAAAAATTTTGCACTTGATGCCTTTTTCAAATGGCTCGAACTCTACTGCCCTTACTTCGTCATCAACCATGTACCGCAAGACATATATGTGGACATAGATTTGGTCTTTGAAAGATTGTTCTTCAAGGACCCTGTTTATCATTGCGGCTAACTGGGGAATGACTTCAACTATGTTTTTATTATTGTTGTCGGCTACAGCTTGGTTAAATTCATCCAACCAGGTCTGGAACTCAGATATTTGTTTGGATCTTTCTTTTTTACCTAAAAAAGCTTTTGCTTCAACAAAATCTTTAAACAACGAAATGTTGTTCTTGGGTTTTACGGATTCGGAAGCTGGCTTTCCTTTTACAACCCTTTTTTCGATCTTGGTCTTTACTGCTCGTGGCTGTACCAAGACATGAGACTTTGGCGGACGGCCTCTCTTTCTTTTTGTTGTATCAGCAATAACCTGCTTTGCTAATGCTTTTGGTGGTCTGCCTCTTTTTCTTTTTTCTGTTATTATTACAGGAGCAATAGAATTCTTAGGAGGTCTTCCTCTTTTTTTTACTACCAAGATAGGCAAAACATTCTTTGGGGGCCTTCCCCTTCTCTTAGTTGGCAGAGTTATTAATTTGCTTTTGCTCATTTTCTATATGTTTTTGAAGTTCTCCGGATCCAATAAGATTTAGCTGAATTGTCTTTTTTACTGCACTTTTTGCTTCTTCAAGTTTCATGCCGCCCTCAAGTAACCCAGTAAATGAATCAATCAATTCAGAATAAATTTTTGAGTCATTGTTTATGGTTTGATTTAGGTCTATGTCAAATAACTGAATATTTAATTTGTTTTCATTAAATTCATTTATAAACTCTAATAAAACATTTGGAGCAAAAAAACAACAAGCCATAATTCCAGTATCGTCCTCTGTATTTTTTTCTATTTCCAGTGTCTCCTCTGGATACATTTCTTTGATTAATTTTATGCTTTTTTCCATATTCTCTATGGAGTTACTTTTTTGCTTAATGAGCTCATTAACTACTTTAGTAATTTGCTTGAATGCATTATTAATTAATGCGTTTTTTGGCTCAAAGTAATCTTCGCTGCATTCTTTAACTTTTTTTATTATTCTAAAAACCATAAAAGAATGTAATAAATCTACTTTATCAAATTTATAGAATTCTTTCTCGGACACCGTAAACGAAAAAATTGCTGAAAAAAAGTTGTGTTTATAGTCAGTAGCTAAAATAAAGTTTTCTTGTTTCATCTTCTTTTGTAAATTCATCTATATAATTATTTTGCAATAAACTGACAATAATTATATAGATGCGTTCGCTTTTTTGTTCAATAACAAAAAAAAATTTTTTTTATTATTTTTTAATAATAACTTATTATACGTTACAATTAAATATATGGGCGCTACATTTTTAGGTGTAGCGCCCATGCTATTTTAGTATGTTATTTCTTTTTTATACTTATCTGCAAACAGCTCTTTAAGTTGTGTGCAGGAGCCGTATATTCCGAGGTTTTTAATAATAGACTCTTTTTTCTTTTGAGCGTCTTTTATCTCCTCTTCGACTTTTTGAATGCTTTCCGCATATTTAATAAGTTCGGAAACGCGCTCTTCTAGTTTTCGAATCTTTCTGTCTTCAATGCAATTATTTAACTGACTAAATAAGTTGCTAATAAAATTTATCATATTTTATTTTTGCTTAGATTGACTCTGGTTGGTGCATCTTCCTTAATTTGCGCTCTGCGAGTTTTTTCTTCAACTTATTAATCCCTTTATCAGCTGCGCCAACCGCAGCAAAACCAACGTTAACTCCGATAAGGGCTATTGCTGTTTTTGCTGCATAGCCTGCCACTTGCACGGCTCCCTTTCCTACTGCTGTTGCTGCTTTTACGGTTGATGGGTTTTTAACGATTGATGTAATAATAGCTGTCATATTTTTTTTCTAATTTTCTGCGTTTGTCGGATGAAGTGATTTAAGTAGGACCACTTTTTGTCCTTATTCGACTGTCACTGGGTTTCCAGTAACCCCCACGAATAAAGGGGGATCAGATGGGTTGTCTTCGCCAATTTGGGGTGGCTCGTACAACACAACATTTATAGAGTCGTTGTCTTTTGATCCCTCTAGGGACGCAAGAGATGAGACGATTTTTACTAACTTGTAGGAACTGCTCTCGATTAAGGGAGCAAGGAATGATGGCTTTTCGCCATGTTCCACCGCCCTCTTGATGTCTTTAAAGTGCATCTCTATTTTTTCATAAAGCTTTGGTGCTGCTGCTTCACTTGGAGCATCAAGAAACTCCCTAAATAGACCACTTAAAATTGGGTTAATTCCCATCATGTTAACGGCGATTCTACCCTTTAGGGAAATTTTTAGCCTCCTTAGCTGTATGTTGGCCTCTCCCACCGCATCTAATGTTTCCATTCTACATGGAAATTGCTCGCCCTGCTTATTAATTTTCTTAAAAAGAAAAGATGATTGAGAAGCGAGGTCTATAAAATATGAGTTGAACGGGACATCATACTTAGGAAGAATTTTAACCAATCTGCTTGCGCAGGACTCTTTAAGTTCTCCGACAGTCTGGATCATAGTTGGCTCAAACTTCTTGCTGCGATCCTTGTTGCAATAATACACGCCTTGCTCAAGGCCATGTGCGGCTATTGCCCAATTGAGCGGGGCCTGTTGGTACCCTTTCTTGGCCTCAACTGCTCCAAAGTATTTATTGGAGATTGCTCCCCACCAGCTAGTCCTCAATAGGCCATTGCGGACTTCAAAGACGCTAATATTTATTTTGTTGTTAACTTCCTCTGCAGTGGAAACGATGAGCCCTTCTTCATTGAAAAATGGAGGAGCCGAATCTGTGTCCGGACGCCAAGTTACCGGAGTTCCTTCTTTCTTGTTGATCAAGCAAGTTATCATATTATATTTTGTTTATTTAATTTATTTGTTTATTATTAATTAGTTTTTTTATTATATATAAGTAATAGTAATAATATTACTATCAATATATTATGGTAGTTTTGGTAATTAAATATATGCCCCCCCTTAACTATATTTAAACAAAAAAACCGCCACACCTTAGGGGCGTGACGGTTATATTTTTTATATTAAATATTTTTTACATCATTCCAGATGGATTAAAGAACACCCTTCTAGAGTCGTGCGTTCCACATGCGTGAGTAATAGATAAAATATCTTTATGAATTGCAGCCGGAATATTTGCTAGGAATTCTAGCTCCCACTCTGGAGAAGATTCGGTAACCCTTTGTGATTTAACAAATCTAGCGTAGCAATAAATATTATTTTTTGCTTTAATTAAGATGTACTCCACCCCTCTCGCAACGACAACCAATTGAGCATACAATCCTGGGGCTTGCTTTTTAATTTCATCGCTAAGCCTTTTCTCGAAGCTTCCTTTGTTTAATGCTTTTAATTCTTCGCCACTTAGAAGATCGATAGAGTTTTCAGCTAAAACTTTACATTCTTCAATTATAGATTCTTGAATAATCTGTTTAGATTTTTCAATGTAATCGTCTTCTATTTCTTTCGTCTCAGTAGGGGCTGGCTCTACTTCTAAAACTGATTCAAGAACTGCATCTTGCACTTGATCTATTTTTTCAGAAATGGGATCAACTTGTGATTCTATTTTATCTGTATTTTTATTTTTTTTTGTTTTTGCCATATTTTTAGCTATTTAATTTTACGTAAAAATCTAATCCAAGTTTTATTATATTTTTTACTGGTTTTAAAGATTTTTCGTAACCAATTTGTTTTATACCTTTTTCTGTTATTTTGAATACTTCAATATCAAATGTTGTATTAGTTAATTCTTCTTCCTGTTCAATAGTGTCGCCATATTCTTCATCTTCATCTTCGTCCTCGTCGTCATCGTCTTCTTCTATTATGTCGTTTATTCTAATTAAGCATGGATACGAAGAACCGAGATGTATTACATATTCAATATTATTTTCATCTAGCCCTAAAATATAATCAGGAACTTGAATTGTGGAAACACAATTATTAAATGGGCTTTTATTCATTTTTAGAAATTTTGTCTTCGCATATACTCTGCCATTAACAGAGAGTCCGCATCGTTTTTAAGTTTATCTGAGAGGTGAGGAAATAGTCTAGCACCAATTGACAGTGAAGCTGATTTTGTGTCAGCTCCCTTTACCCCAGAAGGCAACATAGCTTTTTGCCATTCCTTTGAGTCAATAAATCTATAAGGGACTAATAAATCCTCCATTAAACACTCTTGGGCTTCAACCATCCTAAGGCCACTTGCGGTGGCCTTAAATCTGCCAGGATTCACCATTGGTCTCTCTATACATATAATTGGCATGTATCCAATTATCCAATTAGCAATTATGTTGGCAGTCTTTCCTCTGTCTAATCTACTTATATGCGCAACTGTTTTTGTATAATTTAAACATTTTTTAATTGGGGTAATTTCATATTCAGCGGATTTATCCTCCCATATTGCACTAATGTTTCCGATTCCGTTATCCCAACCTATCCATACTTTTTTCATATATTCTGTAGGGAGCTATATATATAATTTCTCGCAGTTGCAATAAAAAACTCATTTCCATTGTTATTTAATGAAATGAATGGGTAATTTATATGTCTTTTTGTGCCACTTAAATAAAGTGAATCTCCTGATTCGCATGTATGAACTAGTATAACATTTTCTGGGTCATAAACATATTTTGAGTATTTATTTAATAATTCATCTATTCTTTGTATTGACGAATCGATAAACTCATTAAAGTAATCCGATTTCTTTGTAAAAAGAAAGTTGCTAACTTTCTTTATTACAAAAAAATCTAAGTGACCGATATCAAAAACACACTTTTGTATATTTGTGTTTTGTTTTACATTTTGAGATACTTCATCGTTTGAATAAATTATTTCGTTTAACTCTCCAAATGGATCAGAACTATTTCTAATTAATTTTGTTGGTATTCCTGTTTTAAGTATCGATGACAGATTCAATGCAGCTTTCCGTATCTTCTCCTCCGTCTTCAGGTTGAAGCTGTCTCCCACCGTCATCCGAAGGTATTCCTTTTGTTGTTTGTTCATTTTCCCTTTGTGTAAGTGTTTGTACTACTGGCAATATGTCTCTTCCGCCAATATTTAACTGTTGTTCAATCCTGTTTATAAGGAACGTGTCAGTATTTATAATATCTAATTCTTCTTGGAATTTGGTGATTTGTTCAGGGGAGTGAGCAAACTTATAGAACTCTTCTGCGGTCATTGCGCTTTCTTTTGTTATGCCAAGTTCGTCACTATAAAATTTGCCGCCCTTCATTTCTGTAAAACCCCTAATGTTTGCAACAGCAAGCATGTTGGTTGTTGTCTCAACAAAATCAAAAGATTGCCCCCACTTTACACAATAAGAAAACTCTTGAAATGGTTGCCTTAATTTATTTTTTACCCAAGTTCCTTTTACTTTGAATCCATTTTTTTCTCCACCCTCTTTTGTCGCAGCGTTTTTCTTTAACACAACCCAATATGTTGCCGCAAATGGAATAGCTCTTCCACCGGATCCAATAATTTTATCTATTTCTGGTCGCATTGCGGCAAAACCAGTCTCAAGTCTATCGCGTCCTTGATTCAATACGATCCATAGAGTGTTCGTCTCTTTTAATTTGCCTTTTATTAAGTTAGTCGCATCTTTGATCACCTTTGCCGACCCACCAACACGACCTTGAACAAAGTTGTCTTCGTCCTTTATTGCGCGTTGATCGGTTGCACCAGCCAAACTATCAAGAATCAAGACCTTGGGGATCTTCCCTTCTGGATCTATTTTTAAAAACAAATTCAGTTGATCAAGTGTCATAGAGAGAGCGTCTTCAATGCTCTCTGGATGGAAAATACGAAACATCTTAGGATCATCTAAATAATTTTTAATATGCTCAGTTGATGCCGCTTGCTCTGTTTCTATCATTGCTGCAATCCCGCCAGCCTTCATGCATTGATTTGCAATCCAAAGAGCTAGACTGGTTTTGCCAGCTCCCTCAAACCCCATTATCTGCATTACTCTTCCTAGAGCAAACCCAGCGCGCCCAAGACTCCACTGGATAAATAAATCAGGCATGTAAAGGTACTTTAAGTTGTCATCTTCTTCTGCTCCACTACTGACATACTCTTTTCCATATTTGCTCCCAATGGACTCTCCTGATTCATAGAAATACTGCTGAACTGGATCATTAAAATCTTCTTCTACTGTTTCTTTTATTTTTTTTGGTCTGCCCATTTTAGTTTTATGTGTTTACTGTTTTTGCTTTAATTAATGAGCGGGTGGGGGCCCGCTCATCAATAATTAATTAACTAGACTAGTCCATCAAAGACCTAATGCTAGTTTTTTTTCTTGTTGGAATCGATACTACTTTTGCGTCTATATCAATATCATCGACTTCTGAATCTTGGTCTTTTACTGGTGCTCCAAAATCTTCTTCAGATGGAGAAAAAGACCTTTTAGCTTCTTGGCTTTGTTCTATTTCCCTGGCTTTAGCTTTTGGCGCTGGGATATCAAAACCGTCCAATCCGTCTTCTTCTTCGTCCATGCTCGGCATATCTACTTTAACGCTTTTAGCTCTTGATAGTAGTTTATCTAGATTTGGTACGCGATTAGAAAATGCCAGTTTTATTAACTTTGGAACATCCGAAAAGAAGAAAATTAATTTATCCATAATTTCGGCTTCCGTTGTTTCGTAGAATATTTCGTCCAGGTCATACCTAGACTCAAGAGCTGCTCTCGAGATTTTTACACCATTTGGCTCATCTGGATCTGGATCCGGAACCATATTATATATACTAATACCGCCAGCTGGATTTGCTGTGAGAGCAAGCTTACAAGGAATTGATGCAGTTGGATCAGTGACATCACCCCAATAATAATCATTATTTTTCCTGTCTTTTTTGTTTAGTTCAGCTAACAATCCCCACTGCATTGATGAAGTTGGGGATTGTGGGCCACTGCGCCTAAATGCAGTCCCAGGAATCTGTAAGATGGTTGATTTATTTGGATCAATATCTTTATTGTACATAATGGATGCATTTACAACATATCCAGTCCATCTTGATGAAAGACGTACATTTGGATTTTTATAAGCATTCATCATTTTCTTGCCTGACTCATCATACCCAGCAATTATGCTAAATTCTGGATCATTTTTTGCAACTCTTACTAACTCGTCAATTGGATCAAAAGCAGATGGATCAAACGTAGTTGGACTAATAATATTTAACTCTTTGTTTACAAAAGGATGGAATCTCATTCCAACCGCCCACTTAGTAAATAACTCGGGTTGATCTTCTCTTCGGTATGGAAGGTAAGAGGATTTGTCTCTGGGGTCTGCAATAGCGGGCAAGATGCATGCAGATATATCTACAGTGGATTTAGCAAATTGGACTTTTACTCCATCTCGATAAACCATGTGCTTTGATTTCTTTGTTTCTGATTCTATTGTTTCATTTATACCTAATGCCATATTTTTATGTTATCTGTTATCTGTGTTTTATTTTAGTTTATTATTACTGAATACTTCCGATGTCATATATCTTCAAGAAATCAGCTATAACTGATTTTCTATTGTTATAGACATTTACTGTACCAAGGACTCGTACAACTTTTTCTGCAACTAAGTCCTTTTCGTGCTGGGCATACATCTTAGGGAAACAAGTCATGCTTATTGTGTACTCTTTATTAGCAATATCAATAAAACACATATCGTCTCCCTTTTTTGTTTTTATTTTTTTAACCACCGTTATTATTCCGGCTGTATGTACTTTAGATCCCTCGTGCTCAAGCAGAACACTTGGAATATCTATACAATCGTTATGCCCCTTCTGGACAAAGTAGTTAACTATGTCTGGGTTACCCATACATAAGCTTTTACTTTGCATTATTTGAACCTCTCCCATTGTTAGGTCTTCTGGTTCTTGTTTTTCACAACGAAACTTAGAATAAATTTTATTTAACTTATTCCTTTTTTCGTGATCTTCGCCTTCTCCTGCTTCCTGTAATGCATCAAGTGCTCCCGACCAGATCAATGCCGTTACCACTCTCTTGTTTACAATTTTCTTGTCTATTCTGTTGTAAAAATCTTCAAAAGATGAATACGGGGATTTTTTATGTATTTCTTCTGAAGCATTTCTAACTCCCTTTATCATGGTTAGCGGAAATATTATTTTATTTTTTATTTCATCTATGATGTAAAAGTCAACTTGGCTGATATTTACATCAGGTAAATGAACTATATTATTAAAATATTTTGCGTTATTTTGTAGGTCTTCGTGCGTTGAGTTTTGCAAAATAGCAGTCCACCATTCAAGTGGGTGATGGCATTTTAGCCACATACATACATAAGCCATGTATGAGTAAGCAACACTATGACTCAAATTGAATGCATAGTTACTACTAGACCTACATAAACTAACAAACGAAGTTATTTGCTGAGAGTTCCAACCTCTTCTTGTGAGTCTTGCCCTGATGTCAGGCAAAATCTCATTCATTTTGTCTATCTTCTTTTTGCCAATAATTTCTCGTATCTCGTCTGCCTGTTCCGCACTGTACTCACATGAAGATTGAAACATGCTTGATATCTGCTCTTGAAACAACACAATACCATGTGTTGTTGAAAGAATGTCTACTAGATCTTGGTGCAAAAACGTTACGTCTTTTTCTCCAGTCCTTCTTTTTACCCAAAGGTCAATGAGAGTGCAATCGATGCCAGTGTCTTCGTCTTGCATCAACGCATACATTGTCCCTGGACGACAAGCTGAAGTAATTGAAGCTAAATCAATTATACTATTGGGTCTTATCTGCTTACATATGTTAGTTGGGATCGGTCCGTTGAATTGAAAAATAGTTTCAGTCTTCCCTAGCGAAAATTCGTTAAATACTTTTTCGTCTTCGGGAATCTCATATATATCAATATCAATATTTTTTCTCTCCTTGATTAACTTTACGCAGTTACCAATATCTTTTAATGTATTTAGGCCAAGTAAGTCAAATTTTATTAATCCAAGTGATTCAACTGCTTCCATTGTAAATTGGGTACAGTCTTCTTCGCTTATCTTGCATGTAGGAACTATCTCATTTATTGGGACGTCAGATAAACAATACGCGCTTGCATGCCTTCCAAGAGATTTAGGGATTCCTATAACCTGCTCCACTAGGTTTTGTACATTTGGGTTTTCTTCAAAAAATTTACATAAAGTTTTATTTAGCTCTAGCTCACCTGGATGATACCCTTCTTCGTCACTCCACCCATGTAGCCATTTTAATAAGTTACTAAACCCCTGCGGCACATTGCTAATAGTTTTACATACCAAATCAACCAATGCTTTGGTTTCTTCATTATTTTTTGTATCTAGTTCTACTCTACATACATCCCTAATGGCACTCTTAACTTTTGTTGTACCAGTAGTACAAATTCTTACGAATTTATCCCCAAAGTTTGTCTTTAGGCTTTCGGCAATCCTATCTGGTTCACTGAAGTCTATGTCTATGTCTGGGAGTTTGCCTCTATTAATTCGACCCATCGACAAAAACCTTTCAAAGGAAAGGTTATATTTTACTGGATCTATGTGAGTTATCTTTAGTAAATAGGCAAGCAAACAGCCGCCAGCACTACCGCGACCAGCCCCAACACCAATATCCAGCTGTCTCGCTTGCTCGCATATATCATGCAAAGACAGGAAATATGGTAACAAGTTGATTTTTCCATTATCGGCAATAACACTTATTTCTCTTTTTAATCGGTCTACGTATTCTTTCTCATTTTTGAGGCGATTATGTTTTTCAATTAAACTATATATATATTCTTTGTGTTTTTGTACTTCGGGCAAGTCTAAGTTTATTATTTCAGTAGGCAGATCTACATCCGGTAGATGATATACTTTATTAAACTTTATCTGTTCGCACATTGATGCGAGTGCATGATTGTTTTCTACTGCCTCTTGGAATCTATTTTCAAATCCAGGCCCGTGTACGTTAAGCCAACTAGCCCAAGCCGCCTCTGTGGACAATTGATGGTAATTTGTATAGAACCTTAATCCACTGTCTTCCATTTTGCCATTTTGCAGCAACATGTCTTGGACTATTTTTTGTTTTTTGTCCA
>Ga0102918_1000083_pt1 | contig 19305 bp, 31 predicted proteins | sample Colrivmeta1563A3_FD_78202 | JGI IMG/M metagenome (GOLD analysis project Ga0102918, IMG submission 78202) | Estuarine microbial communities from the Columbia River estuary - metaG 1563A-3 | ecosystem: Environmental > Aquatic > Marine > Intertidal zone > Estuary | place: USA: Columbia River...
CCTTAGTTTTTATTAAGTTGATGACATCACCAAGCTTCTCATCATCAATAAACTCAAGAATTTCAGTAATGATGATGAGAGTGAAGTTATCTTCATTACGATTACTCTCATAATGCTTATTAATTTTTTTGTATTCAGCTTCTGTTACAAGATTATTCTTACGTAAATCTTCAAGAAGCAACTCGCCACTAAGGCATTCATACGGAAACTACATTTAATTAAATCTTCCTTGCGTTTAGACACTTTAGGTTGTCCAGTTATGTTGTCAAACCACACGAGCATAAATGGCTCATCGTTATATGTGCCATTTCGTCTGCGTGTTATCCGTACATGAAGTACAGGTACGGAGTTCTCTTGAATGATGACTCTATAACGAGCCATCATTCGTGCCGATGCTGCATCGCGCCAAAGAGAAGGAGGGCCGAATTCTCGACCCTCCATGTCATAGCACTGCGTAGTATAACTATATGGATAGTTACCCATTATCTGTTTCTACTTCCTCCCATCCTGCTGGTGTTGGACGTGGCATAGGAGTTAATGTGTCAGCTGCATAAAGATATGCTTCTAACTCAACTGGAGTAGGCTCCACGCCATTGTTGCACCACTTATTGAAACCGTCTGCATTGCGTGTGTCATGTGGGACATACGCACCTGCAAACTTAAGCAGTTCACAAAGGTTGTCGCAAGCAATGCTATCTAAGTTCCACTCAAAACCGGGCTTAAGTTGAATCAATCCCTCAATACCAGAACCCGGATAAATGTGTAGGTAAGCGAAACGTAGAATCAATATCTTGTGATGTTTAAGATCAATCATTATCTTTGTCTTTCTGAAACTCTTTGCGTAAAAAACACCGAAATTGAACCAACCAAAGTTCCAAGCTATCGGGATCACTTGGAAATACATACTGTGACCAGATACCAGCTCCATGCACAGTAATTTGCCCCTCAAAATCACACATGTCAGCACTCACAGTCATGACAAAGTCGTGATATGGCTCATATCTTTCAAACTCAATTCGGATTGATTGTTTAACTGACATGCATTTGCCATTCTTATCAAATGAATGACATGATGTTTGCATTTTCAATCGTTCATACTTATGCTTTAGTGGAAGTCTTACAAACTCATAACATGCTTCCGCAGCAAACTGGGGAGTTATATACTCATAGTTGACTGTCATCATCAATCCTCTTTTGTGCTTGGGTAATTGTGTTAAAGAACCATCCAATTAAAAACAGGATGGATAATAAAGCGATACAAATACATATGACTACTGCAATCATCAGTCGTCCCTCCAATAATATAGTTCATATTATTATTGTTCAATGTAATGAGGGGTACAATTTTTATACCCCTCACGGGTACAAAATTTGAGGGGGCTAAATTTTATACCCCCTCAAATTTTATGACATTTCTCTGATGCGACTGATGATGTTGTGCGCACGGCACAATGTCACTTCCTCGCTTGGAGTGACCTTGATCTTGTCAAGGACACGCCTCCAGAGTTTGACTCGCCAGACACTATCGTTGGTGTATGTTGAGTAAGTTGCTGGCCGAACATCAATCAGTTCAGCCAGTGTTTTGACGGGTAGTGCATCCTCAAGAAGCAACATAACGAGTTCTTCTTTAGGTGATACGAATACCTCATCGATGAGACCAGCTTCTCTCAGGGCAGTAAGTTGCTCGTGATTGATGCCAACGGATTTGAGAGCAGCGATTTGCTCGTGTGTAAGTGTCTTTCTCATAGTGCTTGTAGCGTCCTTAATTGATTTACCAACGTTCCGACTGGATTCTGCATAGCATCCAGCGCCATCTGCCCGATAGGGATGAGATAGTTATCGGGCAAGTTCTTGCAACTGTCGATGTAGCGCTCAATGTATGCATCGCGTGATGCGATTGACCATACATTGATGTCAGTGTCGTATTGCCATCCTGCATAAACGCGGATGGCCTCAATTGCCTGTTCTTTTGTCATCGGATACCTAACCTTTTGTTCTTACGAGTTTCCTCATCAGCTTTGTATGTATTGTTTAAAAGCTGATCGAGCTTGATACACAGGCTTTTGAGGTGTGCCTCATTAGCTTTGTGTGTAGTCCCAGTGTGTGACCATGTTTTGTACATGGCCTTACTAAGTTCAGAAATTTCGGTTTGAAGTGCGAGTATCTCGCTTGTATTTTTCATGGTTATTTCCATATGACCTGACTCATCAGCGCAAGGCGGTCAACTCTTGACAGACTTCTCCGCATGGGAGAAGTTTCGTCTCACAGAAGCCCAGTGGCTTCCATGCTTTTGATTGTTTGCAGGTGGTACACACTGCGATATGTGCCGTACCACATTTCAAACCCACAGTCCTTGATCATGAGGACTATATCCTTCCGGAATGGGAAGTTGTGCTCTGGTTGCACAACCTCGCAGTCATTACCGGTTGAGGCATGAAACATTGCTTTCATCTGTTCTGCCTCATCAGCAGTAAGGAACAGACAGAGCATTAACCGCTTGTCTGGGTTAGGGGTACAGACGTAAGACCCGTCTGGGGTCTTGAGTGCGTATGGCCACTTTGGAAAGTCCAACATCTCCTCCTTTCTGTACCCAAAGTCTCTGACACATTCGTCAACACCCTTATGGAAATTGATCATCTCGTTCTTGACCTGCTTGGCAAGCCAAATCGTCTCAATCTGTTTCAGCAAACCCTTTTTCTTCTTCACTTTGTTTCTCCTACCACATCATCGTCATCGTATGTAAAATCGAGGCCTTTGGCATCGATCTGTTGTTGTTTGTATGCAGCTCTTGATTTATCAAGGTGCGCAAACCATCCGCCTTGTCCATACCGTAACTCTTCCATACGGTCGAGTACGGATATGGTGTGCTTACCGGGCCTCGTTGGGTGAGGTGTAATGTCGGCAATTTTTATGTGCGTTGTAGTGTTACCAAACTGAGTAACAATGTCAGCGTTCATATAGACTCCCCAGTCCTCGCCATCGCATTGCATCCAAACGGCGCCATGCATGGTTGAAACTACAGCTGGGTTGAGGTCACCACAGAACACTTTGTGTGCCATGTTGTACCAGTTGAGAGCCTCACCGTACTGTTCTTGCACTACGCACATGAATGCGCATTGCAGAAACATTCTCGCATCGCTCATGGCATGCTCGTCTGTGTATTGCCGACCCTCAACCTGAGCATCGTAGTATGTACGACATCGCAGGACATCTCCAAGGATCGCAGCACAGATGCGGTCAACATCGAGCTTTGCGTCGCTATACACGACAGGAGACGGGACAGCCCCATAGGGGCTGAAGTTTATGTTGAAACAGAAACGGTTTTCCATTGGAATACCTCTTTGTTTGGTTTGATATCTGACAAGGTTTTAAACGTGTTTCGGCTTGACTGCCTCATCAGTCTATAGGAATCACCCTATAGATACACGTTGGGGTGGCACGTGAGCACCACCCCGTAGTTCTTAGTGTCCGTATCTGTGCATTGGGAGTGTTGACAGCCCCCAATAGATGAACAGCAAACCAGCGACGATAATAACAGCCGTCAACCCGTCGAGGATAAAACGAACCCACCAGTTATTCATCAACTTCTTCACTTTGATTCTCCAATCATCTTAGCCAATGCAACTACGCTTGCGTCATCACCACCACCCAACACTCGAGCTACCGCAATCATGTTCTTCTCGAGTTCAGCATAGGTATCGATATGCCTCGTTACTGAATTCCATCCGAATGCGGATGTAACCTTAATCGTTGTCTGTGTGAGTGCCGTTGGGGTTGTGATCTCGAATGAGAACCGGCGGTTTGACGTCATGAAGCAGCCATTAAATTGCATGGCAGTATGTTTCCTTTGTTTGCGTTACGTGTTTCGCCTATAGACTGGCCTCGTCAGCTCATTGGCATCACCCAATGAGGACACGTTTAAAGGTTGGGGGCCTAAGCCCCCTTCGTCTGCAACACCCCCTGTCGTACCAGCCGTCGGACGGCACATTCCGTCAACATCAGCAGGATGCCATCGTCACTGTAGCGAACATCCGTATACCCTTCCTCAGTCAGTTCGTTCATGACGTCACCCATTCCAACATACGCACTACAGTCATCTGAGTGATAGTTGATGTGCAGTTCGTCATTCACAACACCACGGGACATCCGAACAGAGCACTGGCATAAGAAAGCCAATCGTTGCGGGTCAATGTCTTGTGTTACCCGAACGTCTTCACGCTTGCCATTAGGTGCAATAGCAGACAACACAAGGTGTGCCTTGCAACCGTATATGCTACGCGGTGCCAGTTGGTTCAATAGCGTGATGTCAGGGGTCAATACTGTGTTTAAGTCAATACGGCTCATTGTTTCGTTCCTTTTTGAGTTGAGAATAAAGTAGCCCCGGTATTGAACCGGGGCACCCCGTCACTTGGACGGGGCTTCTTCGATGTCTGCGGTCAATCCGCTGAAGTCCATAGCCTTGACTTGCGCCTTAGCCATCGATACGTTACGGTCAGCCGCCTTCTTAGCCTTGACAGCCACCACCGTAAGGTTTACTTCCGCTTGAATCGCGTCCAATACCGCCTGCAACGTTTTAGGCGTTGCTTTAGGGTCTGTTGCGAATGATTGACCGTACGATTGCGCGATATCGTTGCACGTGTCAACGATAGTTTTCATATCGCATGGTATAGCCGATTCGCGGTATACCTTCAGTGCCTGCATGATGCCCGCATAATCCTGTCGCGCTGTCGCGATAACGTCGTTTACTGTCATAGTTTAGTTTAGTTTCCTTTATGTTTTCGGCTATAACCTGCCATCGTCGGACATAATCAGGTGAACGATTATGTGAACATTCGGAGTAGAGTTGACCGGGCGACCCCGGAGGGCGTCCATGCCATGTAGGTGCCCGGGGATTTGCAACCAAGTCACGTGGATAGGGCGGGTGGGGCTAGGTAGGGGTCATGGCAAGGGGGTGCCCGGGCATGTCCGGCCTAGTTGGGACTCCAAAACATATATTCTCAGCTATCCTTTATCTATTTCTCCCGTCGGAGAACATGTTTCCCCTCGGAGAAAAACAGTTAGGATCCATACAGATTTGCTACACTTGTGTAGAAAAGGGTATACTTACGGTATGTTCCTACTTAGCTCAGCGGAAGAGCGTTCGGCTGTTAACCGAATGGTCGCTGGTTCGATCCCAGCAGTAGGAGTCCCCCATGTATGTAAACGCACTGGGGATAGCGTTGCACCCTGTGGTCCTTTCTCTTTCTCCCACGGGGTGTAGCGTTATGAAACTTACTGTACTGGATGCTATAACAAAGCAGAAGTAGTAAAATGTGGTAGGGGTTACATCATGCCACAAAAGTACAACAAGAATCTAACTCGTGCATCAGATAGTAAGCTTAAGAATATCGATGATACGGCTAAGCGCGACAACGAGTTTTTAGAGCAGATTCCTACAGCATTAACTCCAGCTGCACATTCGGTTATAAACAAAATACCCATGGTTGGTAGTACTTTGTCTAAGGCTGTTCAAGGCGTAGAAGACAAACTAACTGCACCAATCAGAGATCAATACAATAAAAATTTGCAAGTACGACAGCAAGTTGACAACGAAAATTGGGCACGTCTAAGATCAGGGAAGTCTGGACATGAACGAGCACGTACATTGCGTGACTTGCTAGGTGTAAAAAATGACCCAAATGAATTTGGCATCACGGCATTAAGTGGTTCAAGTAATACAAAAGGTAAACAATAATGGCTGAAGAAAAGATTGACTACGACAAAGATGCACAGGTAGTTGATGCTGTTGCATTTGGCTATAAAGAGTTTCTTTCTAAGGGCTTAGACGCTGCTGAGAAAGCCCTTGAAAACAAGATTGCAAAGTACGATATCAACCGCCAGATACAGATTCGCAGTAAATTTAATGCTAAGACTCTGCTAGGTGCAAAGACCTCACGTAAGGCTATCGATATAGATGATCCCAATCGAGATAAGTCCAAGGAACCTAACGAGGTGTACAGAAGAATCGATCAAGTTGTACAGTCTAAGAAGGCAACGCCAGCTCCACCACCTCCTCCAAAAAAAGCTGCTGCACCTGTTAAAGTAGAGACCAAACCAACACCCAAGGTAGAGGTGAAAGCACTGCCTAAACCACAGCCTAAACCACAGCCAAAGACCGATGAGATTAAAGATGCTGTTGGAGTAGGGTTTGACGGAGCTATTCGCAAAGGTAAATCAGCTGGCATTGATGCAATGCATGGATCTGCTGAATACAAGCGCCTTAGTAGCACCGGTAAAGAACTTGCAGACGGTAAATATAACGCACGAATAGCCCTAGATAAGAACATCCAATCTAACGAGGGAATGAGTGAGGACAAGGTCAAGTTATACCGTAAGGCTGGAGAGCGGAACGTTAAAATCGAATACAACGACACATTTAACAATGACGGATCCTACAAAAATCAAGCTCTTGTGTCTAAGTTAATGGGTGTCAAAAACAACAAGGCAGGTAAATAACATGTCGACAGCTACTAAAAAAGACCCAGCCAAGTGGAAACGCATTGTTGCAAGTGTAAAATCCGGCACAGCCGGTGGTGATCCCGGTGAATGGTCAGCCCGTAAGGCTCAGTTGGCAACACAACAATATAAGGCATCCGGTGGTGGGTATGTAGGGCCTAAAAAAGCAGACAATAGCCTAGCTAAATGGACTGATCAAAAGTGGCGTACAAGCGACGGGACACCTAGTGAAGGCAAAAAGCGATATCTACCTGACAAGGCATGGGGTTCACTATCTAAAAATGAAGTAGCATCTACTAATAGAGCTAAAGCAGTAGGTAATAAGGCTGGTAAACAGTTCGTACCACAGCCTAAAGCAGTAGCACAGAAAGCAGCACGTCACAGATAATGTATGAGTACGCCATTCGCTTCAAACGATGTATCGACGGAGATACTTTTGTGTGCGATATTGATCTTGGCTTTGGTATTTGGCTTGTGGATCAGCACTGTCGTCTCTTTGGTGTGGATACACCAGCGAAAAACACTAGCGAAGGTAAAGCAGCTACAGAAACAGCAGTCCAGTGGTTTACATCAAGAAAAAACACAGCTGAACAATTTGTTATTACGGTGGTACAAAAAACAGATAAGTACGGAAGACGATTAGTACACGTCAAAACCGACCGATCACCCACTACATTAAACGCAGAAGTGCTTAACTCCTTGGGTTCCTATACGTATTTTGGTGGCAAAAAGAAAGTAACTATAACAGCTACTGCAGAGGTAACCAATTGACAGGATTACAGGCTTTTATTTGTGGTATAGCAGTCACATCAACAGTGTTCTTTTTCTATGATTACATTGCTTCTTACTTAGAATACAGACAATTTCGTAAATGGCTCGTCAAGATGGATATTGAGCCAAGTAGTATTGATGATAAGGCGTTTGATAAGTTCTTTGCCATGTACGAAATCAGCAAGTTGCCAAACGTAGAGATAAAAGAAGTAACTGATGAAAAATAAAAAAGCCCCTGAATAGGGGCTTGATTCGCTCGACTCAAATGTCTAGGCATGATGGGCGGACTTTTTAAGTTTTCATCGCGTTTCATGTATATATTACCACATATACCTACGGTATAATGAGCTATGCCCCGGTGGTGAAACGGTAGACACGACAGACTTAAAATCTGTTACCGCAAGGTGTACGGGTTCGAGTCCCGTCTGGGGTATAGGAGAAGAGATGGCAGCCACACTTAAGTATATTCAGCCCGACGCTGAAGCATTTATGATTCACCTTGCTCGTGTATCATCCGACAACGAAAACAACCCTGACTACGAGCGATTACTCAATAAATGTATGCGTGATCAGCATTGGTCAGTCTTTGAAATGGCTGATGTAGTCATGGAACTCTACACGTCTAGGGCTATTGCAGCACAGATCCTGCGCCACAGAAGCTTTCACTTCCAAGAGTTTAGCCAGCGTTATGCTGATCCATCTAAGATTGAAATGGATCTACCCAAGATGCGTAAGAAGGGTTCATCTAATAGGCAAGGAAGTATTCCATATGAAGACCCTGAAGAACAATATAGCGTGGATAATCAGGCACTTGCGTCAATCTTGGTTTCTGTTCGTACGTACAAAGAACTAGTAGAAAACGGTACAGCTCTAGAGACAGCACGTATGGTATTGCCCCTGTGCGTCGGCACACGGCTCTATATGAAGGGAACTGTGCGTGATTGGCTACATTACTGCCGAGTGCGTATGGACGCTCACACACAGCTAGAACACCGTGAACTTGCTATTGATTGCTGGAACGTATTGTGTGAGGTTTTGCCATACACAACGCAAGCATTTGAGAAATACCACATGCAATGAAAGCAGCAAACACAGCAACAATAACATTGCTATCTATTGGTATAGATTCGGATGTTGCAGTGTATGAACAGCCTGATGGCAAGGTTAGTGTGGAATGGGATGCAGAGAAGTCTGGTGATTTAAATATCGTTGATGCGGAGAACATGGGTGAGGCAGTGTTGTTGATTGATCATCTGCAAGCTGCGGGATACAAGGTTCCATTTAGGTTTGTAAAAGAACTAGCGATAAACGCTATTAGTCAGTTATTGGAAGGAAAAGACAATGGTAATTTTAAAGAGTAGTAATCAGTCGGATATTGAAGTTGTACAGATCACACCAGAGACGTACATCCTGAACGTCAAGGGTGAAGACTGCGGTACGTACACATTACCGGAATTGGCTGTTAAAGCAATTGCATTAAAGAAAGAATGCAAGATCCCTAGTAAGTGGCTTAATGAATTAGCTTACGTAGCTTTAACACACGTGATGGGTAAGCTAACAAGCAGTAACGTATGAAATCAAAAAGCTTAGAGTTCCAATGGTGTGGTAACGACGAGCATCAGTCAGGTCACGAGCCAGTACGCAAAACGCAACTGGCTAGTGGTCTTGATGTAAAAGCGTACTTGAAAAAACCAGTAGTAATTAAACCCGGATACTCGGTCCTTATACCAACTGGCTGGAAAGTCAAGATGGATCCTGCTTATGAACTGCAAGTTCGCTCTCGTAGTGGCCTTGCTTTAAAGTACGGAGTTCATGTATTGAATTCACCCGGTACTGTAGATGCTGATTATCAAGGTGAAGTAGGAGTCATTCTACATAATGCAGGGCAGGATCAATTCATTGTAGTGGACTGCATGGCTATTGCTCAGTTAGTCTTAGCTCCAGTTGAACGATGCCACGTAACAATTGTAAAAACAGGTGATTTGTTTGATGAAGCCACTGGACGAGGCGCAGGTGGATTTGGATCGACAGGTGAGTTTTAATGGACAATGCACATTATCGTAAACACAAGATACAGACTGTGCATTGCGCATGGGAATGGGATTTGACATGGGCAGAATTTAATGCCGTCAAATATATTGAACGAGCAGGAGATAAACCCGGTTCAACATATAACGACGACATTAATAAAGCTATCTGGTATTTAGTGGCAACCGTTACCCATAGCGATGTGTTTGCTCAGCAGATTGTTAATTCAATCGAAGAGTATTGTAAAGGCAAGACTCAATCGTAATCGCAACCGCATTCAGATTTCATCTTTCCGCAATCAGGGCATTTGCTGTCGGACTCGACACTCTTGCCCTTTTTCATGCCTTTCTTCATACCTTTGACCATAGCTGTTTTATAGATGCCTTGTGGTCGCATCTGTTTAATATCACGTGCCATAACAAGAGTTTACTGTAAATAAAATAAACTGCATATACCGTAATACGGTATAATCAAAACGGAGGAAAGAATGTTTAATAACGTATCACTTGTTGGCCGACTGACTGAAGATCCTACTACAAAAGAATCACAACTTGGTAAAACTTACACAAGTTTTTGTATTGCTGTAGATAGGCGAACTAAAGACAAAGAAGCTGACTTTTTTAATTGCACACTATTTGGTAATTCAGGCGTAGCGTTAAATGAGTATGCTCAAAAAGGACGTATGCTTGCAGTAAGTGGCAAGGTACAGATTGATAAGTACACTAATAAAGATGGTGTAAAGATGCAAGCTGTTAAAGTAATTGTAGACAACTGGTCATTACTTGACTCACGTAAGGAGCAAGACACGCAGTCCAATGCAATACCTAACCCACGTTCAGCAGGAAAGATTCATACTGACGATATTGATGATCCGTTTGCAGATGGTTAGGTTAACATGTTGTTTATTAGTGCAACATTGTAGGCTTTTTGCCTAGCACCAACACCACTTACTCCAAGTTTAAAGTAAGCGTTTTCAAGATAAAAGTGAACAGTCCTTGGGCTAATATTTAGTTCGAGGGCTATTTCTTTTGAGGTCTTTGCTTTGCCAACTAACAGCAAAACTTCTTTTTCGCGCTTAGATAATTCCATTGTAATCACATAATACCGCAAGTAATGTCTTGCCTCTGCAACTAGTGTATGATAGTCGCAGAGGTGCTACACATGGGAGTAGTTAAGAAATTCCAGAATCCAGCTGGTGGTTTAAATTCAGCTGGACGTGCGCATTACAAACGAACTACAGGGGCTAACTTAAAGCCACCTGCACCTAACCCAAAGACGCCAAAGGATGCTGGACGTCGCAAGTCATTCTGTGCTCGCATGGAAGGAATGAAGAAATCTAGGACTAGCGCAAAAACAGCTAACGATCCTAATAGCCGAATCAATAAATCCTTACGCGCATGGAACTGCTAGTGCTATGCTAAACCAGATGCACAAGTATGTAAATCATCTGTCACGTAAAAAACTTTTTTCTGTTGAGAAAGATGAACACAATCTTAGTAAATTGCCTACAGAAGACCAATTACTGACAATGGAAAAACGTGAGCACAAATTAAAAAACAAGCCAACTATGTCTGCGTTACTCAAGATTGAGAAAAAAGAACATGGCAACAAAAACGCACCCCGGTTTTAAATCAGTACAACAAAAGATCTCCAAGCAGCAAGGGGTATCTTTAAAATCCGCTGGAGCAATCCTAGCGTCTTCTACCCGTAATGCATCGGCAACGGCTAAGAAGAGAAATCCACGACTCAATAGAGTTAAATAGAGGTATGTTATGAGGAAAAATCCTGCCGCTGCTCGCGGTAAAGCAATGGGGATGGCTGCCTTGTTAGGCATGGCAAAGGGTCCAAAGCCACCAGCGAAGAAGGCTGCTGCTCGCCCACCACGTAAGGCTGGTAAGCCAAAGCGTGGATCAGTTCCACCGATGATGCCTCCTATGGGTGGTGGCGGTATGGGACCAATGGGTCCCATGGGAATGTAATTAAGGATAGATTTATGGCGTCACTGTTATCAAGTATGGTTCGGGCTAACAACACGGATGAAGAGAAGAAGGTTGAACCACCTGTTTCTATTCCTCCAGTTGCAACGCCTCAAGCTGCACCAGTTGTTCCACAGGCTCCGCAAGTGCAACCAGCACAGCCGGTATCAATACCACCTGTAGCACAGCAACCACAAGCACGACCTGTTCAGCCTAATCCATTGGGCGCAATGAACATTGGTGGACTTACACTTAATCCAGCTGACGCCTTTTTAAAAGGACTTCTTAAAGGTCCACAACCTGTTACTGGTCTGCCAGACATTGCTCCACGTATGGACACTGGCATTGCAAACCCTGCTGCAAAATGGAATGTAGATTCTTTAAAGCAGGATGCTGATGACTTGTCTACCTTTGTTGGAGTACAAAATAAAGGTCGGCCTAAATATGGGTTAGAGTTTTTAGATACAGCTAATGAATGGTTAAAGACTCGCCCAGATGCTGACAAGCCTTTTGAAATGAACGATATGCCGATCAGGGCACTCGTTAAAAAAGCTACTGACCTACGCAATAATCCAGATCCTGCAGCGCAAATACAAGCAAAGACGTATGCGGATGGATTACTTTATTTAACTCAAGCTACCTTAAATCGTGACAATGAAAAGGCAAATGACGCAAAGCGTTATCTAGAACAAATATCTGGCTATAACCCAGAAGATTTCAAACAGCAGAGTGTTCAGCGACTTGTTGCTGGTAAGACTAAAACAATCAATGCGTATGCTAAGCCTACGCCGTTAGCCAGTGCAGATATGGCTAAAGAGCTAGATCCAGAAACGATTAAAAAGCGTTTAGTTGGAACAGCTATCTTTGATTACGTTAGAGATCACTTCAGTGAATTGACGCAGTTATCACAATCAGGTGGGCCTGACGCAGAAGGCGCGACACGTACACTGTCTGTGTTTAAAGGCGCATTTAAAGATGTAAACGCTGCTGTGACGGAAGGGTCTCGTGATGCACGTATTGAGGCGTTCATGGGTACGCCACAAGGACGCGCTTTAATTAATGATGCGTATGGACAGCTTGATGGAATTGGATTCTTCAATCAAGCAAAAGCTGGCGATTTAGTTTCGCGCACACGTAAACAAATTCAAGCAACACAACGTAGCGAAAAGTTTGATGGCGTAGTTACACCAGAAGAAATTCGTGACGTGTTTGGCCCATCAAGAATGCGACGTCAATTACGTTCTGCATTAAATGTGTCAGGTGATTTAAGTCCTGATACTGCACGTGCATTTGAGTTAGCACCAGATGATGAAAACGTACGTAAGAAAGTCTACTCTGGGTTATCACCTAAAGGTGTAGGTGCTTTATTCGGCGTTGATGACACGGGACAATATGTTGGAGATATGGATCTTGCACAGCAGCAAGACGCATCGTATTACGATTTATCATCTAATGTCCGTGGAGGAATGGGTGCTGCTGCAACGACAGTACAAGGTGTTGCAACAGGTCGGATTCAATCACGTGCAGCACTTGCAGGTGGATTAGCTGCAGGTATGGGTTTAAGTACTGAACAGTTAACTCAAGCTGCACAGAAAATATATACTGACCCTAAACAAATCAAAGAATTTGTTGACGCTGGTTTATCTGATTACTCAATGGATAGTGACATTGTCCCTAAGATTGAATCTGATTTAAAAGCAGTACGTTTACAGAAAACCGGTGGAGCAAAAACGTCTGGCGTTGCCACTAACACATATAACCTATTAACTGATGCGTTTAATGCAATCACTGGCGTTATCCCACAAGAGAAGCAAGGCGAATGGAATAATCGCCGTCGTGTTGTTAACGACATTGCTGCTCAGGCTCGTAGTCTTGAAGGTTCAACACTAGAGTCAAAGGGTAGTTTATTTGCAAAGAAGTCTGACGGAACGCCAGACTACTATGCTCCACTATTACCTACACGCGACGATCAAGTAGGACGCATTCAGGTATTACAGCAAATTCTTGATCACGCAAAAACAGACAGTGGTTATCGTGGTGAGTTAAATAAGTTAACTGCTAGTGCTTTAACAGGTAGGCCTTATACCGGGCAAATCAATATGAAGCCTAGTGAACTTAAGACTTTAGTTGGTCTTTATGCATCACGCCTTGAAACAGCAGCTACTGCACAACGTGGTGGTATGCAAGATCAATGGTACACAAAAACATTTGGCATTACGCCATCTGACTTATCTAAAACTGATTTGAAAACTGCAATCTTGCAGAAGATGATTAGTGCAAGTCCATCTCGTTTATCTACATTTGCATCACAATTAAACATCGATGCAGAAGGTAATCAAAAGTTTATTCCTACTACAGATGCAGAAACAGTAGTTGCAAATGCATCGGCAATACCGGGAGACACTGGTGGCAAGGGTGGTAAGTCTAGTCGCACAGAAAGCGCTGCAATTAAATCTATTGATGGAAGTCTTTCCATTATGGATACAGCAATGTTTGCTGGGCGTAAAGCCATATTAAAATATGCCAATGATGAAAACAATGAAGGTATTGGTGGCAAGAGTTTTGCAATAGGTATTTCAAATGCATTTAAACAGGCGTTAACCGACTCGTTGAAAAACGTTACGATGACGCCACGAGATAAAGCAAAATTTTTAAATGCTGTAACTAATATCTCAGATGAATTGAAAGAATCATCACGCCTTGAATGGACTCGTGGAACTGTTACTGATGGCGATGTAGATGACCTGTTGAGCAAGTACACAGATTACATGCGTGTCATGTCAGCTCAGAAAGGTGTACCTCCATCTAAGCAATCCGAAGAAGAACGGATGAAAGCGATTGCTGATGGTGAAACACGTCTGATTGAAGCACGGAAAGCATTAGGTGAAACAGACGATCAGATTAAAGCAACTAAAACCAAGACAGATCAACTTCTAGCTGAGTATCGTAAACGCAATGATCCTTATGGAGTGTTTGTAACAAGCTGGCAAACTAACTTTATGCGACGAGCTGGTCAAGCTGACGCAAGGATTAAACGATACGAAGAACAAATTGATGGTCTGTCTACCCGTATTGGTGACTTGCGTAAAGTTGCTGCAACAAGTACAGGTGCTGCAAAAGAAGATGCTATTAAAGCTATTGGCTTAAATCAACAAAGCATTGTTGACTTGAATCGTAAAATTGATGGGCAAAAAGATAACCTCAAACAGTTAGCGCAGTCTTTTAGTGCGCCTCCTACTAAAGAAGAATGGACTGATTCACAGAAGCAGGAATTAGATTCTGATATAGCATCTGATGCTGAACGAGAATACTTTAAAAAGTTAAATCAAAAACTTAGTGCTAGAGGCTTTGACTCATTTACCCCAGAGGAGAAACGTTGGTACTACATGGCCAACGTTCGTAGATTTGAAGCTGGTGATCGAAATAATATTGCTATTGGAAAAGAGCGAAGGTTAGTTTTCCAAAGCTTTGTTCAAAGTCCTGCTGGCAACAAATATAAATTGGATGAGCCAGTTTCAGATGCCGGTGACTTAATGATGCCTCCAATGAATTATTTCATTGAGAAAAAAGACAAGGGCGGTCGTGTAATAGGTGTTCAGTTAAATCCAAATATGCGTTTTACGTATCAATGGAAGAAGAACGAAAAGACGGGATATGTTTCTGACGTCACAATTATTGCTGAAGATCGAATTACAGAAGGTAATAACAATCGCGTTATTACTGGCAAGCAAAAGATTATTACGGGTGTTGAGTCTGACTTAATTAAATCTAAGAATGACCTCGTGGATGTAACTAAATCATTTGCAAGTATTGATACTGCAATTAACAAGAAGACTCCAGATGCAAAATTCGGTGCTATAGCGGAAAAAGGCAGACGCCGTCAAGCTACTCCTATGTCTGGAGTATTAAAAGACATTCTCAATTTGACATCACAAGATAGTCTATCAACAGCTAATAAAGCTAATTTAGATTCATTGATGCAAACAGCAAGGCAAAATCTTACTGGTGTTGGTGATGTTGATAAATATCTTGAAAAAATTATTCAAGTTAATCGCAAAGCTAAGTTTGCTGATGAGTTTGCTGGTTCATTGCGCCAGAAGATTGCTGAACGTATTGAGGCAGTTGCAAGTAATTCACAGGGTCGTGTGTTTACGCCAAAAGAAATACAAGAAGATCTACAGAAGTACTTTAACCTAACCGCTGATGAGTTATCTCTCCGAGAGCATACACAAGCTGATATTGAATTAGCTAAAAAAGCAGGTGTGCAATTACGTGAGATTAAAGATGCAGATGGAAAAGTAATTCGCACTATTCCGGAGACAAACATTGTCGAAAGTATTTTAACAACTGTATCAAAGGATAAACCACCAGTTGCTTTAACTGCTTCTACAAATTTTAAAGACCTGCAATTATCGGTGGTAGCAAAATTAAATACATACATGAAGAAGTTGGATGATCAGATTACATATTCGACTGATCAAACTGTTATTGCTAAGGCGTCTACTACTAGAGCGCGTTTAGAACAAGTGATTGCATCTGTAAATGGTGCTGGTAATAAGACAGCAATCAATACGGCGTTAAACAATTTAACTGGCAAGGAATTTACTGACGCAAAAAATATTGTCACTAACTGGAATGTACGCAAGGATATTGACTTTAAGCAATTCTTTACTCAGTATAAAACACTGCAAGACAAAGTTAACAATGGGTCAGCTACAGAAACCGAAAAGAAACGAGCTGAGTTGTTATCCTCTGCAGGTAATACTTGGTTTAAGAAAAATGGACCATCTATTGGTGCTAATCCAATGTCCGTGTTGTATGACGCAGCTGTTCGACGAGAACAAGCAGAAATTGCACAAACAGCAATTGGTAAAAAAGAACGTAATGCATTCAACGTTATCTTTGGTGAACGTGCTATGCATTACGTTAGATATGACATACCTACAACTGTTAATGCTGGTAATGTAGACGAAGAACATTACAAGTCGTGGTTGAAAAAGCTATCTAAGAAAGACCAAGAGTGGCTACAGAAAGAAAAGGACTTTGGCGAATTACTAGGATTAGACACGAAGAACTATACGTTTAGTCGTGGTGTATGGGCAGACATGTTTAGTCGTTATGACAAGATGTCACCTAATCAATGGATTGAATGGGTTTACAATGCAAATATAGATCCAGCTGAACGTAATAGGATTTTTGCTAACTTCCCTGCATGGGCTGGTCCACGTAATAACGAAGCTGCTATTGCAGGTGAGGTGGCAGCAAATCGTAAGACATTAGGTGTTACACCAGAAGGATATGTAGTTCCTGTTACATTGACAGCCAAAGAAGCTGTACGTTTACCTGAGTGGGTAGAAAAAGCCGACAAGCCTGAGTCCTCAGATTTTTATAAGGGACTGTTCTACAAAATTGATAATAAGCAAACAGCTTATATTGATGTATTGAGAAACAGTACAACAAGTAGGACTTACACTATTGTTGATGACAAAGGAAAGAAAAACACTGCTGCAAAAACAGTTGACTTTCTTGAAAAAGATGATTCCGGTTTAGATAAAGAACCTAAATTAAAGGCAGGATATAAAGTTTTAGGCTGGACTGAAAAATTTACGGATTCTAATGGAGAAATGACGACACGTACATTTGAGGGTGATCATATTAAACATGGTTCCATTGTAATTGAGCCGTGGAATTTAGCTAAACGTATTGGCAAAGCTAATGTCGGTGCAAAAATATCTGTTGATCCAGCAAAAATTAAGAAAGCAATAGAGCCACCATTCCCTAACTATGGTGATAAAGCAGTTGCAGACTTTCCATTAAAGCAAGGAGATCGACTTGGTTTTAGAGTTGATGGTAGAGACTTCTGGATAGGTCGAAAAGATTACGTTGATGTTATTGATCAACTCCGTTCTGGGAAATTAAGTACTAAGGACGTAAAAGAAATTACTGCAATGTTGATTAGTAAAGTACGTACTGATGCTGCAAAGATGAAGGAAGAGGGATTACGTGGCCACACGGCAAGACCCGGATTTGCAACCGACATCAAGGCTAAGGTTCAATCTGGCACAGGAAGTCCTGAAGGTGTAGCAATACCAGAAGACGTGCAAGATAAGATCATTAAAGATGCTGAAGCAGTAGGGTGGAGTGGCATAACTAAGACTGGTGCTAAAAAAGGCAGCATTGCTTTTGCAATGGCATTGATTGCTCTTATCCGTGACGAGTATCTTGGTGGTAAACGAGAAGGACGTGAACAACGTGGACTCTGATTTTGCAAAATATGCAACCAATTTAGTGAAAGAAAATTTCAATAAAAAGACATGGCCTCGCCTAATGGGTGAGGCTGGGTCTTATTTTTGGAATCGATTACCAGATCACGCAGACCGTTTAACGCGACCGGGTGTACGAAATAAGATAAATGCCACAGTAGGTAATGCAATGTCAGAAGGTACAAACTGGGCTTCCGATGCATTATTACAAATGGGCTTAGCTGGATTGGATGTAGCACTAGCACCTGAGACTGGTGGAGGTTCTCTTGTAACTCATCCTATTACTTCATTTGTGGCAAATCAAATTAAAGATGCTGCGCAATCCTACTTTGTAGATCCGATGCTTTATGAGTTTGCAGACCAAGGGATTGACTTGGGTCATCGTATACCAGTGCCGAAAAGTTACTATGGTAGTCCAGTGCAAAAAGGTGTAAAGGCAGTTGATAAACAGGTTACAAGTGCTGCTCAGTTTGTTTCAGATAAACATCCACGCAATATTATAAATCGCGCTGTTGGCGGTGCTGCTCGTGAGTTAGGTCGCAAGCATGGTAAATCTGGTTATTAGGTAAGTAAGTAAGTAGGTAAGTACAGTATAGTGTTATTATGAGTACGGATATTGATCGCTACATTGATGGTGTCAATGGGAGCAAGATAAAACTATGTCGTGCAACAATTAGTGATGGTGTATCGTGCGGTAAGCCAGCTACTCAGGGACGTGACTTTTGTCAGTTTCACGGAGGGAAGACATTAGCGGGTGCTGACTCTCCTATTTTCAAAACTGGACTTTGGTCACAACAACGCAAGCGGTTTTCAACTGTTGCTCCAGAACTACTAGATAAGATTGAAGCATTACGTAATGATCCAGAATTATATTCTTTACGTGATGACACAGCCTACATTACTGCTGTTTTAGATAAGCGCGCAGAGGCAGCATCGTATGGTATTAGCGTTGATCTTTATGAATTATTGCGCGATCAGTACAGTGTTTGTAAAGCTTCTCCAGAAGAAGCATTTGACAAAGAATTTAAAAAACTTGGCAAGTTAATTAATGAAGGTATTGATGCTGATAAAGCTAGTGATGCAGTCATTGACCTGATTAAAAAACGTGCAGATGTTATTGAAACTGAACAACGTATGGCACACGCTAAGTCATATACGTTAGAAGTGGATCAAGCTTATTCTTTAATTATGCAAGTGCTTGGCGTTGTAAAACAAACCGTTCGTGATCCAGACTTAATTCGCGCCATATCAGAAGGCGTACAGAAAGTATTACGTGTGCATCAAAATATAGACGAGGACATACAAGATGCAGAAGTTATCGATTAATACAAAAGCTACTCCACGAAACTTGAAGAGGTTTGTGCGACCCGGTAAAGATTTAGGAATTGCGTTACTTGAAGCCTTTACCAGTGAGTTAAATGAATACGCTGACAATGGTGCATTTGACGGAGGTACAGCCTATCCAATTCAAGGGCACGACATGCCATTTATGGATTGGTTGCGTGTCTACGCTCCACAATCAGCCCCATCAAAAATGGGAGACCATCATCTACGTGCATGGAACTGGGCTGAAAGTATAGAAAATGGTAATCCACCTCCGGCACTAATCGAGTGTTGGTTTCGTGGTGGCGGTAAGTCAACCACTATGGAATTAATTTCTAGTAGGTTGGCAGTCAAGGCAACTCGTAGATTTTTGCTTTATGTTTGTGCAACGCAAGATGCTGCTAATAGACACGTTAGTGATATTGCAACAGTCATGGAACGTTGCGGTA
>Ga0102918_1000089_pt1 | contig 18508 bp, 16 predicted proteins | sample Colrivmeta1563A3_FD_78202 | JGI IMG/M metagenome (GOLD analysis project Ga0102918, IMG submission 78202) | Estuarine microbial communities from the Columbia River estuary - metaG 1563A-3 | ecosystem: Environmental > Aquatic > Marine > Intertidal zone > Estuary | place: USA: Columbia River...
CAAATTTCCCTGTTTCTTCCACACTGCTTCCACACTCTTGGTTCGACTCCTATAAGTCGTTGATCTTTATGGAGAAAATATTTCTTAAATGGATTTTGTGTTTGTTTAAGAAAATGTCCCGTGATGATCAATGTATGGACAAAAATTACAAGCGAAAAAGTTAAACGCTTAGCATTTGGGGCGCTTCACAATGGTTAAATTGGTTTTGATTCGCGCATGGCGGTTGCGAGCTTTGGGCCACCTTGCTTTTCCAGTACTTCTGCCGCATTCAGTCGGTCGCGGTTTTCGCGGTTCTGACTCAGCTTAGCCTTACCTTCTAACCGTGTGATGGAGATTTCAATACCTACAATGGCTTTGAGCATGCCGTCGATGTAGTCTAGCGCTGAATCTCCCATCTTCCATGGTTTTGGTTCGGTTGCCTCATGCTTGCGAGTCAGGCGACCAACCACACCACGAACAAACTTTTCTGTATCTTGAACTCAGTCCATGGAAATGTTGGCGCGCTTGCTCAGCGCAGTAAACATCTCGACCTCTTTTGCCATTCGGGCTGTTATCTCGCTTGGTCGTTCATAGACTGGCGTTACGCCCTGCGAGAATAGCTGTGCTTGCAACTCCGTATCTTTCATGGCTTGTTCGATCAGGGAAGAAAGCTTTGCAATTATTTGTGGTGGGGTTTTTGGAGGTGCTGAGATACCAACCCATGTTTCTAAGATGAGTCCAGGCTTAATCTCTGCCAAGGTTGGCACGTTGGGCAACTGAGGTGAACGTTTAGCACCAGTAACAGCTAACGCTTTAAGGGCGCCTGCTTTGACTTGCGTTACTGTTGAGCTAAGCCCAGGCACAGACATTGTGACTTGGCCCGCCATTAGATCTGTCATCGCTGGTCCCGAGCCTCGATAGGGCACGTGCACCCAGTCAAGTCCAAATGCTTCTTTTACCAATTCAGCACTCAAGTGAGAGGCAGAGCCATTTCCGGCAGATGCGTAGTTGTATTTGCCTGGTGCCGCTTTTGAGGCCGCAATTAATTCTTGCAAATTTTCAAATGGAGCCTTGCCGTTAACAACCACTGCAAAGGGAAGCACACCAAAAGTGGCCACATGGCTAAAGCCGTCCACTGCCTCGAACAGTGGTTTTTTACTAAGGGCATAACTGACAGGCATCGCCCCATTACTCAATAAAATCGTATATCCGTCTGGTGCTGCTCGTGAGACTTCAGCAGCCCCTAAGGCACCACCAACGCCAGCACGCGTTTCTACAACAAATGATTTTCCAGAGAGGACCGAGAGGCGAGTGGCTAGAAGGCGAGCTGGGCCATCAAAGCTACCACCGGGAGGAAACGGCACTACAAAACGTACAGACTTTTCCGGGTAATCAGCCGCTGCATGTGCAGGCCACAAAGTGAGAGCAGAAAGTAGTGACAACAATAAAAGACTACGCCGCTTTAGTGAAATGGACATAATAATTTTTCCTGTGTGTTTGAGTTAAAAGATTAATGGGTTGGAATTAATCTGTCGTTGAGATACGTTCCACCGTGATTGGAAGCTGCTTAATTCTGATGCCAAGTGCGTCGTAGACTGCGTTGCCGATTGCAGCAGCCGTTGGTCCTTGTGTAGCCTCTCCAGCACCAACCGACGGCTCGTTTGGCTGATTGATCAGGCTGACCGTCAGCGCAGGCACTTCCGAAAACATGAGAATTGGATAGTCCGCCCAACTGCGTGTGGTGATGGCTTCATTGCTGAACTTTAATTCCTCTTTCAGAGTCCAGCTACAGCTTTGCACGGCACCTCCCTCGAGTTGGCTTTTTACGCCATCGGGGTTGATCACCAAGCCTACGTCGGCGGCAATGGAGATGTCTGTGACGCGCACCGAGGTTCCTGCCAAGATGCGAACAGCAACTGCACACCATGCGCCCGTATTTTTGTAGCGGGCATAGGCAAATCCTCTGCCAACACCCTCTTCATCATGCGAACGGTCATACCACCAGTCCGCTTGATCAATGGCTTTTTGGATCACGGCGATCGCTCTTGGGTCGCTCAAGTGTTGCAACCGGAAGGCCACTGGATCTTGATTTAGCGACAGTGCCAACTCATCCATGAAAGACTCTATGGCCCACACGTTGGTGTAGCCCCCGAGCGCCCGAATGGCCGATGTGCGGATCGGCATTTCCAGTAAACGGTTGTAAATCACCTTGTAGTCAGGCAAGTCGTACAAAGGGATTGCGTTTCGGTCCCCGCCTCCGCCTGCAGACATGGGAGGGTCGAGCGACACCGGTGTGACGAACGGATTGGCCAGTTCGGCAGCAGCGACAAATGCCAAATTCCCCGGTGCAGCGCGGCCAGGTCGTGAGGTGTAGCCGTTCGACCAGATAGTTTGAGTCCAGTTGTGAATGGCCCCATCGTCTGCTAAGTCAGCCTCGATCTTCACGAGGTGAGCTGAGCCCGATGGGCCGCAGCTCAGTTCAGCTGCACGCGACCACAACAGACGTAAAGGACGACCTTGCGCGTGCCTTGCTAGCAAGGCAACGTCAAACGCTACGTCATCGGCAGGGTTGTGTCCGTAGCAGCCAGCACCTTCGACATGATGAACAACCAGTTCAGGCATCCCAGTATCTCCAAATTCTCGGCGGAGATAGACCTCGATGTCGGCTTTGAGGTTGTAGATACCTTGGCTGTGAGACCAGATTTCGAGCTTGTTGTCTTTCCATTGAGCTAGAGCACAGGACGGACCAATGGACGCGTGCGCGATGTAAGGTCGCTGGTACCAAGATTCAAAACGCTTCAATCCTAAAGGTGGCGGCGCTTTGGCTGCTAAAGCACCCACGATCCGTTGTTCGTTAGGTGCTGAAGTTAGGAAAGTTCTGAGGTCAGCACAATTGGGAAGCGACGCAGGCAGATGCCAAGTTACTAGCGTCTCTAAATAACTGATAGCCGCTACTGCTACTTCTTCACGCGCAGCAATTACGCCAATAAATGATCCGTCACGCAGCAGCTCAACGTCAGAGAAACGGTTGTGAAAACCTGCCTCGTCCACGTTCACAATCCTTCCCGCTCGATTGGGCGCTCGCAGGATTCGGCAGTGCTGCATGCCAGGAATAACCATGTCTTGGATGAAACTATGCCCGCCAAAAAGTTTTCGTTTCAGATCCAGTCGGGGAACTGGTGTTCCTACCAAGCGGTGATCGCTTTGGGGCTTTTGCAATGCGTCATACAACACTTTTTCGCTCAACTGATCGTTAAGGTTCAAGTCCCAATAGGTCATGACATGTGTCGTCTCAGACGAGCTTATAACGCCATTCTTGATAGCCACGCTGGCCGCGGGTGAACCGCTGGCCGAGCAAAAGCGTGCGATTGCAACGGCCTTTATGGTTGCACAGGCCATACGAACCGCTTCCCCACAATGCTCAATAGAGAAACTTCCAGAGGTGACGCCTTCGTCAGGACTGTCTTGGGTATTGATAGGCGCATGGATGATCTGCGCCAGAGCGATATCGAGTTCTTCAGCGGCTATTTGAGTGAGCGCTGTTGAGATACCTTGTCCGAAGTTGACTTTGCCCACACGCAAAGTTACTTTGTCCACCTCACTGAATGCAAGCCAGTGGCCGATGGTTGGATTTTTTTCGAGGCTGTTCTTGACGAAACCCCGCGCGAGAGTTACGGTGTTCATACGCTTTTGACTTTCTCAAGTGCGGCCATCACGGCCTTGATGATTCGCGGTTGGCTTCCACATCGGCAAAGGTGCTTGTCCAACGCAGCGCATACATCACTTTCAGTGACACGCTTTCCGCTGTCGACCAAAGCTACCGAACTCATCATGATGCCGCTGAGGCAAAAACCACATTGCCCCGGTTGTTCTGCTAACACAGCAGCTTGCACCGGATGAGGTTTCTCTATGGTGCCGACGCCCTCTGGTGTTGTAATTTTTTTGCCCTCTAATGCACCAAATGGCAGGTTGCAACTGGTCGTCGGAACACCATCAATCAAAACAGTGCAGGAGCCACAGTGGCCGTCGCCGCAACCCATTCGAACACCCTTGAGATCAAGATCGTTTCGCAGCGCATATATCGCAAAAGCGTTGGCTGGAAAATCGCAAACGCGCTTGACCCCGTTGACCATTAATTCCATTATTGAGTCCTCATTTGCTCTTGCAAAATTGTTTTAAAAGTTCTGAAAATATTTTCCGCATCATATGCGGAGGGAAAAGGTATTTCCTTAATAAGGCTGCAGTTCATGGTAAAAGTTGACTTTAGGTTGTCGGGGTTTAGTTTTTGCTCTGGGTTTACCCTCTTGACGCCATTTCAATTTAACAACCGAAGGTTTTTAAAATGCTCAAAAAAATAGATGGACTTATCGTGGAGCGAGTTTCTAAGGTGCTTTACCTGACGATTGATCGTCCAGCAGACCTGAATCGACTCAGCCCTGAATTAATCGATCATTTGGGCTTGCTGTTTGCAGAGTTGCGCGAAGATCCAGATATCCATGTGGTGGTCATATCGGGCTCAGGAAATGATTTCTTCTCGATGGGACTGCTCAACCCAGCCATTCGAGCGAGCCTATCAAAAGATGATGTGATTCGCTTAGTTCGAAGAGCCAATGCGGTTTTCGACGCAATGGAGGCTTTGCCTCAAATCGTGATTGCCGCGATCAACGGCAAGGTGATGGCGGGCGCTGTCGAACTGTCTTTGGCATGTGACCTTCGGTATGCGGCCACGCATGTCACCATGCAAATGCCGGAGGCCACTTGGGGCGGTTTTCCTGGCGCTGGAGCTCCCGTTCGATTGCCCTTACTTGTGGGCAAGGCTCGCGCACTAGAACTGATCTGTACCGCGCGAGAAATTGACAGCGTCGAGATGAATCAACTGGGTCTCGTTCAAGGGGTACATCCCCAAGCATCGCTCAAAGATGCTGTGGCAAAAATCGCTCAAACAATAGCTGATAACGGCCCCTTAGCCGTTCGTGGTGCTAAGCGAATCATGGCCGCGCGGCAGGAGCCTGGTACGCGCGCAGCACGCGAACTGTCTGATGCCCTTCGGCATGCCCTAGAGTGGAGTCTGGACGTCAACGAGGGCATGACTGCCCACAAGGAAAGTAGAAAGCCCAATTTCGTGGGCCGCTAATCACTGCGAGACGTTGAGCTTGGCGTCCTTGATGACCTTACCCCATTTGTCATGCTCGCTGCGTATCAATGAGCCCAATTCTTCGGGGGTGCTGCTTGAGAGATCAACGGCTTGATCGGCGAGTTTTTTGATGAGTTCGGGGTCATTCAAGACTTTGGCTAACTCCGAATTCAAGCGGGCAATCACTGGGGCCGGCGTTCCTGCCGGTGCTAGCAAGCCCATCCAAGCGCCAGAATCAAGCTGCGGGTAACCTGCTTCAGCCATGGTCGGCACGTTTGGCAAAGCAGAAGAGCGACGCATGCCGCTAACCGCTAGAGGCTTAATTTTTCCACCCCGCACTAGTGGCACACCAGCACCTGCTGCGAACACAATTAATTGGACTTGCTCGCCCATCAGGGCAGACAGTGCTGGAGCGCCACCCTTGAAGGGGATGTGCAACATATCTACATTGGCGAGCAACTTCAATTGTTCAGCAGCCAGATGGCCTGAGCTGCCAGCGCCTACGGATGCGTAGGAAATGGTCCCAGGTTTGCTCTTGGCAACTTGGATGAAGCTAGAAATATCCTTGGCAGGAAAAGCCGGACTCGTAGCCAACAGCAGCGGGATGCTACCAACAAAGGAAATTGGCGCCAGATCCTTAAAGGTGTCATAACGCAGATCTGATTTATAGATGTGTGGATTGACCGCATGCGAGTCAAAGGCGATAAACAGAGTGTGACCATCAGGAACGGACTTTGCCACGTGGTCCGCTGCAAGAGTCCCGCCAGCGCCACTTCTGTTTTCAATCAATACGGGTTGACCAAGCGCTTCAGAAAGTTTGGGGCCGATTTGACGTGCAGTGATATCAACGACGCCGCCTGGTGCAAAGGGAACCACTAGGCGGATGGGTTTGCTTGGAAAGCCTTGAGCGGCAACACCACCTGCGATTGCTATGCCCAGCAACGCAATAGAGGAACAAAATGCCCATCGGCACAATTTTTTTTTATTCATAAATTGCTCCAATTCCTAAAAATACACACAGCTGTTGTGCCTTTGAAGTTCTATCTCATTTTTACTTAAACAACTTCATCAACAGCCAAACTATTTGCTTGATTGCAATGGTAGTCTTGGTGACGATATGCGCCAGCGAATGTTTACCCTTATTAAGGGTTTTCCATACTGCTAGTAGCCTAAGAAAGTATTTCTAGATTTTTCTAAGCTTCATGAATATTTGCCCTAAGACCCACCAGCCGTTAGATATATGTTTGCCTTTACAGCTCGCTTATCCAATTCTTTGTACGCATCCAGTGAGACTCCAAGAAGTGAAAACGCTATGCTGCATTTTTAATCGACTGACCCAGCATTAACTAAATCTCTGGACTTCTCGTCTACCCCCAATCATTCTGTACACCTCACAAGTTGAACCATAAACTAGTCAACTTTTTTACATTTGAAGAAATGCTGACCCAGCAGGAGCAACTGTTGAGGGCGATCAGTTACTGGTGACTTGCGCTATTTAGCAATGAAAGTGCGAATTTCAGTGACAAGCCGCGGATCGCCCTGTATGCCTGTTTTGCCGGTGTGAGATACGCCATCCAAAATTACCAGCTTCATCGCAGGACGAATAATTTTCAGTTCTTGCATCGCTTTTAGCGTATGGTCTAGCGTGCCGACGATACCCATAGTTGGTACTTTCACCGCGGCCATCTGCGCGTTGGTGACGGCCTGATCTTTGTAGCCGCGCAGTGACGCGGCAACGGCCAGCGGGTCGAAGTTCTTGTCGGCGCGGCAGGCGATGATGCGCCGCTGAATTTCTTCTTCAGTAGGTTTCATTCCGGCCGGTGCCTGGCGCATAAGGCGACTGCGACTGATGCAGTCGCGAGCGATTTCAGAGGCTTCGGTTTCGATACGCGGATCGTTGGCTTCATCTGGTGTACGGCCGGCGCCGCCAACCTGAACACCCGTGAGGAAGCGTTCGGGATGCAGCGTCAGCAATTGCGCAACGGTGCTACTGCCCAGCGAGAAACCGATGATGTGCGCACGCTGGATTTTCAGGGCATCAAGGATGCGAACCACGTCTAGCGCCTGCTGCTGGCCGTAGGCGGCAGGATCACGTGGCGAATCACTTTTGCCGTGGCCGCGGGCATCAAACGCAATCACGCGAAAGTCCTTGGCCAGATTGTCGACCACGCCCTCAGAGGTCCAGCTTTCGAGGTTCGATGCACCGCCGTGCAAAAGCACGATGGCCTTGCCCCTGCCGGTATCTATGTAACGGATTTTGACACCGTTGGCATCGAGGTATTTGTCTTCAAAGGCCATTGCAGGTGCGGTGGCAAAACACAGTAGCAGTGCGGTGTAACGAATGAGTAGATTCATGGGGCTCCTATTTGTGTGTAATGGTTTTTTGCCATTTAAGCGTCAAACTTTACTGTATGAAGTGTCTACAAAATTTGGGTAACGCCAGATGACGGACAATTTGTTTTGATTTTGATTAGAAATGTGAAGGACAAAATCTCACACATCACCGGTTAAGGGTACGGCTTAGGGTTTTTACCCTAGAGTCAGTTTTTTATAGGAGTGATAGTGCGTTCTCATTCAAGAAAAGAAAAATGTCATGAAACTCAACACTTTTTGCCTTCTCAGTTTGGGCGCATTCACTATAACTACTGCTTTAAGTCAGCCCGCTGAAACGATCCTAAACCATGGAAAAATTATCAGTGCAAACGATAAAGAATCAATTTACCAATCGATGGCCATTCGGGAAGGCAAAATTATTGCGCTGGGCTCTTTAACAGAGTTAAAGGTTTGGCAAGGGCCAAATACTCAAGTGATTGACCTAAAAGGTAAGACGGTCATACCAGGCCTAATTGATTCACATATTCATGCCATTCGGGCCGCACTGAGTTACAGCACTGAAGTTCATTGGTTTGGACTTCCAACAATTGAAGCCGCGTTAAACAGGCTTAAGCAAGCAGCATCATCTGCAAAACCAGGTGAATGGCTAGTCGTGGCAGGAGGTTGGACAGAAGAGCAATTTAAGGAAGGACGACGCCCAACACAAGAAGAGTTGATCCAAGCAGCCCCAAACAACCCAGTTTATGTTCAATGGATGTACGAGTGGGCAATGTTGACTCCCGCAGCGTACAAAACCCTCAACATTCAATCTGAAGCAGATTTACCAGGTGGCGGGAAATTTCAATTGGATAAAGCTGGAAAACCTACGGGCGCCATCGTTGGCGGAATAGTCCCTTTGTTCGATAAATTGCCCAAGCCAACATTTGAGGACAAGGTTGCTGGAACACAAAAATTCTTTAAAGAATTAAATCGAGTTGGCGTTACCGGTGTGATTGACCCAGGAGGGTTTAACATGACGCCTGCTGAATATGCGCCGCTATTTAACGTATGGAGAAATAATAATTTATCAGTGCGAGTGCGATACAGTTATTTTGCACAAAAACCAAATAAAGAGTTTGAAGAGTTTAAGGAGTTGACACAACTTTTACCCATGAATTTTGGCGATGAAATGCTTAAATTTAATGGCATTGGTGAGCGTGTAACTTTCAGTATGTATAACAACGATAAAGCTTCGCCTGCAGATCAAGATAAGTTTTATCAAGTGGCAAGATGGGCCGCACAAAACGGCTATACATTAACTCAGCACTGGCAAGAAAATGCGTCTGCCTCATCTCTTCTTGAAGTATTCGAAAAAGTAAATCAAGAATTCCCAATCGCTAAACTAAGATGGTCAATTGCACACTTGAATAACGGCACTGAAGCCACCTTCAAACGAATGAAGGCATTGGGCGTGGGGTGGGCAATGCAAGACGCCATGTACTTAGATGGCGACAAAGCATTGCATCGCCACGGGGAAAAAAACTTAGAACGCATGCCCCCCATCAATACGGCGCTTAAATTAGGTATTACGATTGGAGCAGGTACCGATGCACATCGTGTTGCTGACTACAACCCTTTTATTGCACTGCGCTGGATGCTAGATGGCAAATCCGCATCCGGACGTAAGTTAAGAGGTAATGACGAAATTCCCACTCGAATGCAGGCACTCAAAATGTACACTTCTGGCAGTGCATGGCTTGCGCATGACGAAAACAAGCGAGGCACATTGGAGGTTGGGAAATTTGCCGATTTGGCTGTTTTGAGTGAAGACTACCTTCAAGTACCTCTTGAGAGAATGGCACAAATACATTCAATGCTCACCATGGTGGGCGGAAAAATCGTTCATATGGAAATCGCAAATTAGACAGTTTTCCCTGAAGAAAAAATGAAAGAACATTTATACCGTCAGTCATAGGATCTTTAGAAGTTTTGAAGATGCGTGGAGGCTGGTGCTAAGTAAAGCGCTGAAAAACTCTAGCTGACTGTTTATTTTCAAATGGAGGCAAAGAAATGAGTATTAAATCTCCTCCTGCAGAAGTTGATTACCTCATCATCGGCGGTGGCAGTGCCGGTTGCGTTTTGGCTGACCGTCTTTCTGAGAGTGGAAAATTCAAAGTCTTACTTTTAGAAGCTGGGCCACGAGATCACAGCCCATTTATTCATATACCGGCAGGCTTTCTAAGTTTATTAGACAACCCGAAGCTGAGTTGGCGATATCGGTCTGAGCCGCAGGCCTCCAGCAACGGCCGTGTGATTGCCTACCCACAGGGAAAAATGTTGGGCGGCACAGGATCATTGAATGGCATGCTGTACGTGCGCAGCACACGAGCTGAACACCAACGCTGGCTAGAGGAGGGTTGCGTAGGATGGTCCTTTGACGACATACTTCACTTGTACAAAAAAATAGAGAACATTGATGGTGCCGCACCGGACAAACCAATGCCTGTGTCTAGCTTTGTTGAGCAACATTATTTGAGCAGTGCATTTTTGCAAGCATGTGGTCAAGCGGGCTTGAAAGTGCGTGAGACTTTGAACGGTACCGAGCGAGAGGGTGCTGCCGCGTTTCATCAAAATCGACAAGGTCGTTTTCGGATGGGTCCGGCGCAAACTTATTTGCGCAATGCACGAACTCGGCCCAATTTACAAATTAAGACTAACTCCTTGGTTCAGAAAATTGTGTTTGAAGGCACGCGAGCAGTAGCCGCCGAGGTGCTGTGTGATGGGCAGGTCTTTCTTGTGAAAGCCCGCAGAGAAATCATTATTTCCTGTGGTGCGATTCGCTCCCCCCAATTGCTGCAACTGTCTGGCATAGGGCCTGCCAAGCTTCTCGAATCTTTGGGCATTTCCTTGGTGTTGAATCTAGCGGGTGTTGGAGAAAATTTAAGGGACCATTATTCTGTGCGCCTCACGCAGCGTGTCAGTGGTACGGGGACATTAAACGAACGAACGCGTGGCTTTGCATTGGTCTCTGAGCTTTTTAACTACATGGCAAGGGGACGTGGCGTGCTGACCGTGGGCGCCAGTTCTTGCGCTGCCTTTGCCAAGAGCAATCCCAAATTAAACGCGCCAGATTTGCAGTTGAGTTTTGCGCCGGCAAGTTTCGAACCCGGAACGTATCGACTTGAGCGTCAGGGTGGAATGACCATCTCCGTGTACCAGTCTTACCCCGAAAGCAATGGCTCAGTTCGTATTCGTTCAACTGACCCGATGCAGATGCCCTCTATCCAGGCTAATTATTTAAGTGAGCCTGGAGATTGCAGTGCACTGCTGGCGGGTTTGCGTCTGGCGCGTGAGATCCTTTCTATGCCGGCGCTAAGTCGCTGGGGTATTCAAGAAACTTTGCCCGGTACAGCAACCCAATCGGATGCGCAATGGATCGACTATGCACGAGAAAAAGGTGTTTCAGGCTATCACTTGGTAGGAACTTGTCGCATGGGAACCAGTGAAAATGCGGTGGTTGATCCGCAATTAAGGGTGAGAGGCTTGCAAGGGCTTCGTGTCGTGGATGCATCTATCTTACCTAGCTGTACCTCGGGTAATTCCAATGCGCCCACTTTGATGCTTGCGGAAAAAGGAGCAGACATGATTTTGGCGTCTGCGAACCACCCATTATGAGCTTGGGCTAATTTCTTGCAAAAGCCAGTTTTCAAATTCAATGGTTCTTTGTGATTTTTCCTTGGCATCTGAAAAAGAAATGTAATAGCCGCCTTTGGTCTCCACGCTAAAGTCAAAGGGTGCCGTCAATAAACCTCTGGCCAAGTCATCTTCCACAAATGCCGTCAATCCCATCATGACACCTAGTCCATTGGTCGCAGCTTGGTAGGCCAGCGCTGCACTTTCAAACTTAAGACCTTCATGCCCATCAATCGATTTAACCTTGGCGGCTTTCAACCAGGTTGACCAATCGTGGGGGCGATTCATGGAGCACAAACGATCGTGAAATCTCAAATCAGCGGGTCGCTTCAATGGCTTACCAAACTTGAGTAGACTAGGTGAGCAAACGGGGATCAATGTTTCTTCAAAAAGCAACTTAAACCCCGGTTGCTGCGGGGGAGTTTGCTCGGAGTGAATGCTGATATCAATGTCTTCTGTCTTGTAATTCACCCTTTGATGAGATGTTGTGATTTGAACTTCGGTGTCCGGGTGCTTGGCATGAAATTTTGCCAAGCGGGGCATCAGCCAGCGAATGGCAAATGTGGGTGGAAGTTTGATTCGCAAAAGTCGATCGTCTTTTCTAGGAATTAGTTGCTTGGTACTGCGATCAATTTCATCAAAAATATCCCGCATGGCTGCGAAATAGGTTTCCCCGTTGGGCGTCAAATCAATTGTGTGCCGTCCTCGTGAAAACAGCTTTAAACCTAGCCAAGACTCAAGATTTGCGATTTGTCGGCTGACCGCACCTTGGGTCACGCACAGTTCCTCCGCGGCTTTTGTAAAACTTACCAAGCGAGATACGGATTCAAAAGCGCGCAATGCATTCAAAGGGGGAATTTTGCGGGCCATTTTGCTCCTCAAATGAATTTAACTCATCTCAATTATGCGTTTATTTCGATTGAGTATTTGAACTATTTATGAATAATCAATCGAATAATTTTGAAGGAGACAAGAGATGATAAAAGTACATACCTTTCTAGTTTGGGCTCTGCTTTCGATTTCAGTGGGTGTGTCGGCCCAAACCAACAGCAACTACCCCAATCAGCCTATTCGCTTGATGGTGCCGTGGCCGGCTGGCGGTGGAGTCGACTCGACTGCGAGAATGATTGCCGAGCCATTGGGTAAGCGCTTGGGCCAACCCCTCGTCATTGAAAATCGTGCTGGGGCAGGCGGAAACATTGGCACCGAAATTGCTGCGCGTGCAAAACCAGACGGCTACAACCTATTGATGGGATCTATCACACCCAACGCCATCAATGTGCACCTCTATCCCAAGCTGCCATTTGATTTGATCAAAGACTTCACGCCCATTACGTTTGTTTCATATTTGCCAATAATTATAGTTGTGCCCGTGAATTCTCCAATCAAGTCTGTTGCTGAATTTATCACTTTTGCAAAAGCCAACCCAGGCAAGCTCACATATGGATCTGCAGGCGTTGGGTCCTCGCAGCATTTGGCTGCAGTCCAGTTCATGGGTGCGACAAAAACTGACATGATGCATGTGCCATACAAGGGTACAGCGCCGGCTGAAGCTGATTTGATGGCGGGTCACATTTCAGTGATGTTTGATACCGCCACCGCAATTCCCTTCATTAACGGAGGCAAACTCAAGCCACTGGGCGTCATGTCCAAAAAGCGCAACCCTGCATTGCCCAATGTGCCCACATTGGATGAGGCTGGCATTCCTGACCTGTATGCATCGTCTTGGTATGGGTTGATGGGTCCGGCAGGCATGCCCCCCAGTATCGTGAACAAACTCAATGCTGAATTGAATGAGGCATTGCGGTCTCCAGAAGTACAAAAGCGCATGAGCGACTTAGGCGCAGAGATCGGTGGTGGAACGCCTGCTGAATTTGCAAACTTCATTCAATCTGAAATTGCACGTTATGCCGATATCGTTAAACGGTCTGGCGCCAAATTCGAGTAGTACCATGCAGAAAACACAACCGATGGGACAAGTTCTGACCTTGTTTGAAAAAATATGGCGATCGCATGTGGTGATGGAACGTGATGATGGCGTCAGCCTGCTCTATGTCGATCTCCATTTGGTACAGGACGGGTCAGCGCCTGCTTTTGAAATGCTGCATCAACGCCAAATCAAGGTGCGCGTACCATCAAAGACATTTGGCACTCCAGACCATTACATTCCCACCCTCGGGCGAAATTTAAGCACAATCCGCGACCCCGAAAAAAGAGCCATGGCGAAAGCCTTGGAAGACGATTGTGATAAACATCACATCCCTTTTTTTGGACTTCAGGATTCACGACAAGGCATTATTCATGTGATTGCACCTGAGCAAGGCCTCAGTCAACCAGGCCAACTGATTGTTTGCGGCGACAGTCATACCGGCACACATGGTGCATTTGGCGCTCTCGCTTTTGGCATTGGCGCTTCCGAAGTTGCGCATGTTCTTGCAACACAAGTTGTCTGGCAACAAAAACCTCTAACGATGCGCATCAACATCGAAGGTACTTTGGGAAAAGGCGTTACAGCCAAAGACATCATTCTGGCCATTATCGGAAAAATTGGTGTAGCAGGTGCAGTGGGGCATGCCATCGAATACACCGGCCAAACTATTCGCGATCTCTCAATTCAAGAGCGCATGACTGTGTGCAATATGTCTATTGAAGCGGGTGGGCGTACTGGCATGATCGCCCCCGATGAGAAAGCCTTCGAATGGCTCAAAGACAAACCATTTTCACCTAAAGGTTCCGACTGGGAGGTCGCACTGAAGGGGTGGCGAAATCTGTTCAGCGACAGCGCAGCTGTTTTCAACCAAGTGGTGCAAATGAGGGGTGAAGAAATTTCGCCAATGGTAACTTGGGGGAATAGCCCAGAAGACGTATTGCCCATTGACGGCATTGTCCCCTTCCCCGCAGATGCCCCAAACTCAGTCAAGCGCCAATCTATTGAAAACGCAGAGGCATATATGGGTCTTATACCGGGTCAAAAGTTAACGGAAATTAAAATTGACCATGTCTTCATTGGTTCGTGTACCAATGGAAGGATAGAAGACCTTCGATCAGCTGCCGCCGTTGTCAAAGACCGGCATGTTGCCCAAGGCGTACAAGCCTGGGTGGTGCCTGGTTCAGGACTTGTTAAAAGGCAAGCCGAACAAGAAGGACTGGATCAAATTTTTATGAGCGCGGGATTTCAGTGGCGAGAACCAGGTTGCTCTATGTGCTTGGGCACTAATGGCGACCAAGTACCTGCCGGTCAGCGCTGCGCATCGACCTCCAATCGCAATTTTGTGGGACGCCAGGGGCCAGGCTCCAGAACCCATCTGATGAGCCCTGCGATGGCTGCAGCTGCAGCCGTGACAGGTCGATTGACGGACGTACGCAATTTGATCTGAGAACTTCATCATGGAAAAATTCGAAACTCTTCAGGGTGTTGTGCTTCCTTTGGACAAGGTCAACATCGACACCGATCAGATTCTGCCAGCAAGATATCTTCAAAAACCTAGGGCCAACAATTTTGGCGACTATCTATTCAAAGATGTCCGACACGATGGTAACGGCTTATTAAGACCCGAATTCGTTCTGAATCAAGCCGCGTATGTCGGTGCTCAAATTATGCTTGCAAACGATAATTTTGGGTGTGGTTCTTCACGAGAACATGCGGTGTGGGCCATCTATGATGGAGGATTTCGAGCCGTCATTGCCCCAAGTTTTGGAGATATTTTTTTCAATAACGCCCTGAAAAATGGCTTGCTGCCGATCCGACTTGCCAAGTCCGAAGTGATGAGCCTGTTCAGCCTAGCGCAACAAAATCCTGAGACTCAAGTCGTGATTGATCTTGTTGCGCAAACCGTTGTTGCCAGCCCTGATTTCTGCGTACGTTTCGAAATCGATAATTTCTCTAAACGATGTTTTCTTGAAGGAATTGATGAATTGGGCTACACACTGAGCCTGCTCCCCCAAATCGAGGCTTTCGAAAGGAAGCAGCTCTCTTAATTTATTCACTCATCAAATTTAAATCATGAAAATTGCAGTCATGCCCGGCGACGGTATCGGCCAAGAGGTTACGGATCAAGCGGTCAAAGTTCTCAAAGCGGTCGTAGGAAATCATTTGCCGATGGAGTTGGTATACGCACCTGTCGGCCAAGCCGGTGTGGATGCCGCAGGAGACCCGCTACCTGTTCAAACCCGTGAAATTGCCGATAAGGCTGAAGCCATCTTATTTGGATCTGCCGGGGTACCTGGCGATGAAGCGATAGAGTATAAGATGCGTCCTGGTGCAAGCTTGCTAAGACTCAGAAAACAGCTTAATCTATTTGCAAATTTCCGACCTGCGTTTTTATTTCCAGAGCTGATTGGTGCATCCACACTCAAACCTGAAGTGGTTGAAGGCTTGGACATCATGATTCTGAGAGAGCTGACAGGTGATATCTATTTTGGAGAACCCAGGGGTGTTCACACTTTGCCAAATGGTGAGCGCGAAGCCTTTAACACCATGCGTTATTCCGAATCTGAAATTCGGAGAATTGGCCACGTCGCTTTTCAGACAGCTCGGTTGAGAAGTCATAAAGTTTGCTCCGTTGACAAGGCTAATGTTTTGGAAACCATGCAGCTGTGGCGAGAAGTGATGACGGAGGTTGGGCGCGAATATCCTGATGTGGAATTAAGCCATCTCTTCGTCGACGCCGCGGCCATGCAATTGATGCGCGCTCCCAAGCAATTTGACGTCATGGTCACGGGTAATATTTTTGGCGATATTCTGTCAGATGCAGCAGCAATGTTGACGGGCTCCATTGGCATGCTGCCATCGGCATCCCTATCTAAAGGCCATAAGGGGCTGTATGAGCCTGTGCATGGCACAGCCCCTGACATTGCTGGTCAGAATTTGGCCAACCCATTGGCTTCCATCCTGTCCATGGCAATGATGCTGCGACTAAGCTTTCACCAGTTGGAGTTAGCCACCCTGGTTGAGCAAGCGGTTCAACGTGTTTTGGCAGATGGATTGAGAACCGGAGACATCTACCAACAGGGTTGCAATAAAGTTGGCACGGAAGAAATGGGCGATGCTGTCGTGAAGGCCCTGGTGCTTTTGCGAAATTGATGTGGGTGCTTTTGAAGTTGAAATTGATGGTGACAATGTAGTTAACGTTAATGATGTTGACTGCTGCTGAGAAATTGTAAAGAATGAACTTGAAAATATACATAAGGAGAAATAACTTGAAATGGATTAAAGTTGCTTTAGTTGCAATCCCATTAGCCCTAAATTTTGCTGCCAGTTCAGCTAATACTCAAGATTTCCCTAAAGGTCCTGTCAAGATAATTGTTCCGTTTCCTCCCGGAGGACCGACTGACACTGTGGGCCGTTTGCTTGCGCAGAAATTGCAAGAAACTTGGGGTCAAACGGTTGTTTTAGATTACAAACCAGGTGCCGGCACCACCATTGGCGTGGACTTTGTTGCCAAGGCGCCCCCTGATGGTTTAACGATTGGTATGGTTAACTCGTCTTTTTCTGTCAATCCAACGCTTCGTAAGAAACTGCCATACGACACGCAAAAGGATTTAGCCGGGGTTACCCAACTTTTTAATATGCAACTTGCTATCGTCGCGAGGCCAGATGCCCCTTTTAACAACTTAAAAGAGTTAATTGAATACGCACGTAAGAATCCAGGAAAGCTGAATTACGGTACCCCAGGACCAGGTAGTAGCACGCATTTGGGCGCAGAGTTACTTAAACGTGAAGCTGGTTTTGATATGCAACATATTGGTATGAAGGGCAGTGCGCCTGCGCATACTGAATTGATGGGCGGTCGACTTGATCTCGTAGTTGATCCGTTCCTTTCTATATTGCCTTATGTTCAATCTGGACGCATGAAGGTCATTGCCACTATGGGTGATAAGCGGGTAGCTGGTTACGATTACCCAACTGTTGGAGATACGCTACCTGGATTTAATGTAGGTGCATTACTTGGTTTTATTGCACCAGCAGGTACCCCAAAGCATATTTTGCTAAAAATCCAAAGCGATACAGCTAAAGCCTTGGCTACGGTTGATGTGCAAAAAAGAGCGCAAGACTTTGGCTTGCAAGTCGTTGGTTCGCGGCCGGAGCAGTTCGATGCATTTATTGGTGGAGAGATAAAAAGGTGGGGCCGAATAGTGACTGAAGCAAAGATCGAACAGGAATAGGAAAAGGAATCACAAGAAATGAGCCTGCAATTTAAGCCATTGCACAAAGTTTTTGCAGCCGAGGCCAACGGCATTGACATAACCAAACCGCTGCAAGAGTCGGACGTGCGTGCTATCAACACGGGCATGAATCAGCATGCTGTTCTTGTTTTCCGTGGCCAAGTACTTTCAGCACAACAGCAATTGGATTTTTCAAAATCTTTTGGACCTTTAGACACAGGGCTCAAGCGGGTTTTCAAAAGACCCGAAAGGCTAGAAGACGAACGTCTCATTGATATCTCCAATGTGGATGTTCATGGAAATGTTGCAAAGAGGGACTCACCTAAAAATTTATCAAATTTTGCGAATCAGTTGTGGCACAGTGACAGTTCTTTCATGAATCCTCGCGCTGCCTATTCCATGCTTCATTGCTTGGTTAAACCGAGTTGGGGAGGAAATACTGAATTTGCAGATCTTCGCAATGCTTACGATACTTTAGATGCACGCACGCTTAATGAGATAAAGGACCTCGAGGCGGAGCATTTCGCGCTTCATACCCGCATCTTGCTGGGTGATGATGCTTACACCGATGATCAGAAGAAGGAAATTCCACCTGCTGTTTGGCCATTGGTAAATACTCACCCTGGGTCTGGTCGTAAAGTTCTTTTTACAGGCGTTCACGCGCGACAAATTATTGGTTGGCCAACAGCAGAAAGTCGTATGTATCTTCAAGAGTTGCTTGAACATGCGACGCAAAGAGAGAACATTTATGTTCACCAATGGGAAGTTGGTGATTTAGTGATTTGGGACAACCGAAGTACGCTCCATCGCGGGCGGCGCTACGACATCGCAGAGCGTAGAGAGCTTCGCCGTACAACCATCAATGACGACCATCAAGCAAATTTGATGGCTAATTGAGCTATTTATTAAGAGCTTGAACGCCTTTACTCTTGGTTCCTGGTCCTAAACTTTGACCAGAGAACCGCTGACTCACAGTCCGAAGCTTGGTCGAAGTTAATAAACGATGCTTCCACAGTTGCTTCCACACCTCTGTAGACTGCTTCTAAACTATTGATTTATATAGATTTTTATTTATTGAAGCTGCTCATAATCCTTTGGTCACAGGTTCAAGTCCTGGTGGGCCCACCAAATTGAAGCCACTGACTTTATAAATCAGTGGCTTTTTTGCTGATGATCATTGCACCATTATCGGTAAAGTGTTAAATTTGGTTATACCTGTGCAAC
>Ga0102918_1000094_pt1 | contig 18130 bp, 15 predicted proteins | sample Colrivmeta1563A3_FD_78202 | JGI IMG/M metagenome (GOLD analysis project Ga0102918, IMG submission 78202) | Estuarine microbial communities from the Columbia River estuary - metaG 1563A-3 | ecosystem: Environmental > Aquatic > Marine > Intertidal zone > Estuary | place: USA: Columbia River...
AAATACTCAAATAGAGACAAATAGAGAAAGTACTCAAAGGGATGCAAATACTCAAATAGAGACAAATAGAGAAAGTACTCAAAGGGATGCAAATACTCAAATAGAGACAAATAGAGAAAGCGATCAGGGCAGTGCGTCTTCAGTACTTGATGAAATAGCAAGTAAATTTAAAGAATTTGATAAACAAAATCAAACACCAGACTTATCAACTGTTCTTGCAAAGATAGACGCAACCGTTAGTAAATTCGGAAATGCCGAAGATAAAACTAACTTAGATAAAGCAAAACAAACTCAAATTGAAAATTCTGCTTCTGAGAGCGAACAAGCAAAAAATGAGTCACTCGATTTAATAGAAAAATTTGGCAACATAGAGGACCTAAAAAAAGTTACAGAAATCCAGCAAGACAAAGGAAGTGGTTTTGGGGTATTGGGACAGCAAAAAACCGAACAGAACAGAGATCAGCAAGCAGCTCAAATTCAAAAAATTCAAGAAGTCAATAAAATGACCAGAGAGGGTCAAAATGTATTTGGACAAGACATGCCACTTGACGAAGTAATGTCGAATATAAAGGGCCTGACAGAGGGAATGGGCGACGTAGAAACTCCAGATGTAACTGGGTTATTGCAAAAAATACAGGCAACAGCAGTAGTAGTAGACATGAGTAATGATGCTTTGGTAAAGTATTTCGATGTCGTAAAAAACATGTATAAAGGAATGGGCATAAAGGGCCCTAGTTCTACTGAAATGGCTCAAAACGCTCTATTGTCTGCCAAAGCAAGCGTTGACGCAAGAAAGGAAAAAGCTCAGAGAGAGGGCAAAATGTATACAGGCCCATCAGCAGAGGAAGAGGCTCAAAAAATGGCACAATTGCAGGGTGGAGTTATGAGGTCTGGGACATACGCAGATGTAATGGGGACCCTGGACACCTTATCCGACGAGGGGGTACAAGGAGAAGTAAAGAAGAGGATGCAAGAAAAATTAGATGAGGGAGATATTGCTGGCGCACAAGAAGTATCGCAGGAGGCCATAAAATCAGGAGAAATAGATAAAGACACACAATCAAGAGCTCTTAGAGCTGGGCAAGACATATATGAGAATGGGATATCAGATGATCTTAAAAAAAGAGTAGAATCTGGGTTAAGCGACGAGGCGAAAGCTACAGTAAATGGTTCGATTTCTGCAACAGAGAAAATGGTGAGGGGCAATATTGCAGAAGAATTAAACCAAAGACAAACTGGAAACTTAGCGAGAAGCATACTAGGAGAGGGAAGCGAAGCAAAAATTGAAAATTTTGTAGATAAAGACTTAAGAAGAGAAGATTTAACAGATACAAAAGCGCTAAAAGAAAAACTGCAGAAAAAATTCGGGATAGATGGGGGAGACGCAGAGAAAATGGCTAAGACAATCCAGTCGGATTTTGATAATGCGAAATTAGGCGAGACGCAAAAACTTGCGCTTACCGACCCAGAGAGAGACGCAAAACGAAAAGAACTAGAGACTTCCAGGGCAGAAATACAAAAAGAAATTGAGGATGTCGGCAGCGAAAGAAGTGGGCAGTTAAGAAACTTAAACATAGGGGCTACTGCATTCGCTGCGGTAAAGAGCACATTCAAGGAGCTTCAAAAAAAGACAAAAAATGGAGCGCAAGTCACGGCTAAGGACGTAGCTGAACAGCAAGGTAAAGACTGGGATAAAATGTCCGAAAAGGAAAAAAAATCTTTTCAAGCTGCGGTGGACATTGCAGACAGTCACGTAAATGGGAAAGATAATGAAACAACAAAAAAATACAAAAAGATAGAAGAAGAATCTATAAAAAAAGCAACCGAAGAGATAAATGAAAAGCATTCAAGGTTTGAAATGACTGACGAAGAAAAGAAGCAGGCAATAGCTGAAAGGGCAGAAAAAATACAAAAAGAAGAGGTTGAAAAAGCTGGACTAGATGCGAAAGCACTGGAAAAAGGAGAAGAAGAAGAAAATAAAAATTTTGACCCCAAGGAAGCTGTAGATAGAATATCTAGATTACTCGAAGGAATAGCAAGTAAGTTGGGGGTAAATACAGAGACAAGATCAGATAACTCAGCAAACGCAAAAACAGAAAATAACGGTGGATGGTGGCCGTTTTAATAAAATAAAAAAAATATACTATGGCAGATATATACAATGTTATTAGGGGTCATGTAATTAAATCAAACGACACTGGTTTATCTATAGTTACCATGAAGCCAGAAATATCTGGACGCGGAGAGGTGCTTGTTGTCACTGGCATAGTTGTTCAAAGAAATCAAGTTACTCAGTATATAAAAACATTAGATGATCACGTATTTGGTTACGCATGGGGAGAGGGGGTAGGAATGGTAGAAATAAGTGGATATTGTTTCTTAGCTAAGTGCGCGGCCCCAGATGGAACAAGTTATGGTAATGTAAATTCTTATTATAACGATAACAATGTTTACAAAAAAAGGGGGTCAGTTACTATTTCAGCTGGTGACGCAACATATATAGGTTATCTTGAAAAGATGACGTTGACTGGAGACATGAGCACATTTAACTACGGTCAATTCAATATGCAATTTTCAATAATAAAGCCAACTTAATTATGGTAGAAGAAATACGAACCCTGTTATTAAATTCAAAAAAATTTAAAAATTATGTTTATTTTCCAGAGGATTATTCTGAAAGAAAATTAAATAAAACTTTAAAAAATTTTAGAGATGCATTATTAAAGATATCTAAAAACGACACAGAAGAGATACAGGCATGGAGGGCTAAAAAAATTGTAAATTTAATATATAACGACAACAAATTAACTAAAATTGCTCTTAAACTTTTTGATAAAAGAAAAATACAAAACGATACTCAATTAAATTCATTTTTTGGCTCAACTTATTCAATAAGCATAAATCACGCTAATTTAATTATAAATGCACGAGAGCTTGATGATACGCCGTCTGATAGTATATATACAAAAAAAATTACTTTTAATAAAATTTCACAAGACGAATTGTCTGTTTCATATGACTATAAAAAAGACAACACTAGCAATATACTAAAATTTGTATTTAACTCAGGAATATCCGATCTAAAAACAATACCTGACACAAAAATAAAAATAGGTTTTTCGGGAGTTTCAAGTATTCCGTCAAATATAAATAATTTTGACATAAATATAACATATCCATTTATGCTAAACTTTAATGAAATAATAGAAAGAGTCTATTCTGTTCCAAGCGTGGAGCAATTAATTTTGGTTAATTCAAGTAATTTTAGTGATTTGTATTCAATTTATACTACATCAAAAAGAGATCATGAAAAAATTTTATGCTTATTGATGGGCTATGCTCTATCGTTAAAGTAACAAAATCCAATGATTAAAAATAAATTATGAGTTTTATTGCTGAAAAAGATTCCATAGTATATCCCAAGGTAACTGTCGATGGTAAATCTGTTGTATCCGCTAGGATAGTAAATCAAGTTAATGAGATATCTACAGCTACTGTGTACCTAAAGCCAGAAGATCTTGAGTCATTTACTCCCAACCAAGAAGTTACAATAAATATTTCAGGCGCAACAGGCGCTGGCCCTATATTCACTGGTCTTGTTAGCTCAGTAAATTTTTCGAATATGAATGGGCAATTGACTGCTGGGATAGACTTGAAGCATAGAGCAAAATGGCTTGATGAGGCCTCTGCATTAATTCCCGGAATGACTCCAGGCGGAAATTATGACGTAGAGACCTATATCTATAAAAAGAAATCAAAAATTATTGATGGCGCAAGTGGAACTTCTTTACAGTTTGATGTAAAAAAACCATTCCCAGAGGCCATATGCGGAGACGAAAACAGCGGTTTAATAGGTTGGGTAAATTCCGCTGGTGCTAGCTCAACCGATGGATTTGTTGAGGCTGACGCAGGAGAAAAAGCTAAAGCCATTGGAATGCTGCAGCAGATAAAAACCGACTCAGAGCCATTTATGTTTTTATACGATGGCTTAAACGCAAAAGTATCTACGTATTGCAATAATGTTCTGAATAGGGCTGGCGCAAGTAGCACACTGTGGGATATGTTAATGGTTATATTAGGTGCGTTCGATTGTTGCTTGATATGCAAACCAGACGGAAAGGTAATAATGAGCCCAAATTTTTGTGGAGTTAAATCACAGGGGAACAGTGTCGATTCATCGTTTATTACAAAATTTGATTTAAGTAGTCTTACTCCCAGAAATATTAAACACTGTAGAATTATTGGATCTGTTGGAACTAAATGCAGGGAGGGCAATAAAATGACAAACCATGTAATGGGCGATTTCTCGGAAGAAGGCGTTTCAAGTGGTGGATCCATGTTTATGTCCGCCCCAGGATGGATAAATGACATACACGTTAATGTAATTGATAAAGAAACGCAAAAATCCGCATTAAATAAATTAGCTCAATGCATATTATACAGAGAGAAAGACAAAGACCAAACAGTCAACCTAATTACTCCAGTGATGAGAGTAGCGATACCAGGAACTTGTGCAACGTTTATTCCAGCTAGTTCAGTTATATCATTCCACACTGGGGAAAGTGTTGCGCCATTCTCTAATACTTATGATGGATATTGCTATAGAGTAGAACACATAATGGCAACTGATACGTGGACAACTGTATTTCATTTCCAAACCTGCACATCTAATAACAAAAAAGTATCAAGTCATCCATTTTTCCCGTCAGCTACTCAACCAAAATGGGAAGAAATAGCTCCAGATGAAGATAACTAGAACTTATTTGATAAAATACAAAAAAAATTATATAATAAACCTATATGGACAAGAATTTAGAAAACTGGAGTGCGTGGAGCCAAAAACCAACATCTAATAATTTGATGTCTGTTGTCAATGGCTTTGACGGATTAATGAATACGTCCATAGGCCAGCAAAAAAATGTAAATAGATCCATGTTGAAAAGCAGGGCAAAATTGTTGACGATTGACGCTATCAAAACATTTGATCCATCATCTGGAGCAAACTTAAGCACACATGTATACAATTACCTGAGGCCTATAAATAGAGAGTCAAAAGACATGACTGAAATAGCTCCGATGTCTAGGCACTATAGCGATGAATCAGCAAAAATGATTAACGCCGTCACATCATTTTCGGAGGATAATGGTAGGGAGCCAGACGACAGTGAAATAAGAGATATGCTAGGGATAAGCCAAAAAAGGCTAGAGAAGCTAAATAAAATAGTAAAATACGAAATTCCAGAGAGCCAAATAGTGGGTGGGATGGAAGACGAAGATGTAGACGAGCAGTCCAATAAATTAAATTTATGGACAGATTATGTATATCACGACCTAGGAACTAAAGATAAAAAAATACTCGATTTTAAGCTTGGTAGAAGTGGACACCCAGAAATGTCGAATGAGGAGATAGCCGTAAAACTGCAAACGTCGCCCATGGAAATATCTAACAGATCTGCATACATTGCTGGAAGGATATTAGAGGGAATGAACACCAAAGAAAAAATAATTCAATGAAAGCATTACAAACATACCAGGAAGTATTCAAGTCATACGAAAAAGGTAAAAAAAAGGCATTAGAAAAAGATATGGAATTTCCATTTTTTGCTAATTATACTGGGGGCATTGATGCATACCTAAAAAACATAGATAGAGATGACGTAATAAAAGAACTGCAAAGCCGTAAAAAAGGGGGAAATGACGTAAAAGTAAAAAACTACTGCCCGCTAAAATCTGAGGGATTTCATAGTCTTTTTCTAGAGAAACACATTTTATATAGATATGCTGCGTATGACGAAGGTGGTTTTTCAAATGTTGTTAAACTTTATCAAAATGAATTTACAGCCACCGAGGACAGGCTAAAAATGGTAAATGATGTCGGGCAGTTTATCCCAACGTGGACAAGCGACTAAATAACTACATAAAACTATGACTTCGACAACTACAAATTATTCAGGAAGAATAGTAGACATCTCCCTTTTTAACCAAGGTGATTCTGATAATTTATCTAATTTGGGAATTAGGCCGCAATCACTTGTTATAACAGGTAAACTTAAGGCGTCTCAAAATTATTTAAGGATTCTTTTGAGTAATATTGGAGAAAGAAAGGAAGAGCCGCTTTTAGGGTCAGACGTAGTATCTATATTTAAGTCATGTAACTTTTCTTTTATGTCTCAGGTAACGCAAAATTTTTCAATAGCAAACGAAAACACAATAAAATATATTAAAAGCAAATACACCAGCAATACTCCAACTGACGAAAGGATAGATAAAGTTATAATAAACAATCTTGAATTTAATGCTGGAGGAAAAATCTTATTATATCTAACATTATATACCGTAGACGCAGAAGCACACAGTTTTTACCTACCTGTAACATGGTTCAATAACTACCAATAAATATGCCGGATCCAATAGAAAATTTTAATTTAGTTGAAGGAATTAATTTAGATGACTCAAGTTTCTCAAAACAGGAAATACTAGAGTCTCAATTAATCATAAGACAATATTTATCTGATAGGTATTTAGATTTAGATTTTTCTGAATTATCTAGCTTGAATGATATAGTTATTAGGCCCATGTCTCAAGTTTTTTTGGTTTTAAAGTCCTTAATACAACAATTTAGTAAAACAAATACTTTATTGGGAGCGCTAGATCTCAAGTCTAGTGCAAGCGATAAAATAGTTGATGCAATTCTGTCTAATTTTTCAACAACAAGAAATCAAGGCAATATTGCAACGGGTAGAGCTAAAGTACTTGTGCCGTCAAATTTGACCAGCATAGTAATAAGCAAGTCAACAATTCTTGAGACCACCAATGGATTGCAATTTTCTGCAGTCGATAATTACGTTGCAACAACAAATCCATCAAAATCAACAGACCTAAAAATATACAAAGATGCAAACTTAAGTTCTTCTAGTTTTGTTTTGCTGCCCGTAATAGCTATAGAGCCTGGAACAAAGTACAATATACAGGAGTACACCCCATTCTCTGTAAAAAATTTGAGCTCTTCATACTTTATTTCTGCAAACGCATTTTCTCCATTTTCTGGTGGAAGAGACAAAGAAACAAACGACTCTATTATATCTAGGTTGATCCCTGCGATTTCAGCAAGAAATCTTGCTTCTCCATCTTCAATTAAGCAAACGCTTATTGATAAGTTTCCTTCAATTTCTCAGATTAGCGTACACGGCGTAAATAGTCAGTTAATGACCAGGAATTCAAATAATATATTTGGCGTAAAATGCGGGTCATATTGTGATGTTTACGTTAAGACAGATGATTTTGTAAAAGAGCAGGGGGTTATTAAAGCTGCCCAAAAAATAACTACGGATGCGTCTGTTTTTCCAAATTATCAATCAGTAGATTTTATAGGGAAATATTTAGTAAAATTGTCGATTGGAGATCTGCCTGGATTTTATTCAATAAATAGAGTAACTCCGCTTGAGTCAGACCTAGGAACTTTTAGAATAATAAAGCAGACAAGAGGATACAAAAAACAAGCTAATGACGAAATAAACAATAACACTATATTTTCAGTAGATGAATCTTGTTATTCCATGTACTCTGATATTGAAATAGTTTTTGATGGTGGAGTATCAGCGTCTAGTACCATGGATATAGTTGTGTTTGCTGAATTAATCCCATACATAAAAGAAATACAGACTTTTGTAAACACTCCTGGGAATCAATCGGCACTAATAGATACATTAGTAAAAGCAGCTGTACCGTGTTACATTAGCACCTCAGAAATAAAGGTTAGAGTAAAAGCCGCTACAGTATCCGCAGAAGCCCTTCAATCTAGAGTGATAAATTACATAAATTCAATTGATCCTTCAATTGAGTCAGTAAGGCTGGATGGAATAATTTCAGCTTTAAAAAGCAACGAAAACGTAATATCAGTAGATACACCTATTTTGATGACTGCAAAGATCATTTCAAATACAGCAGTTCAACAGGAGCAGGTAGTTGTCTCAGAGTCAGTATTAAAAATAGATAACAGACTAGACCTTGGATTCACTAAAGATAATATAGCATTCTATTGCCGTGGGTCTGGAGTGCCACTTACAATAATAGAAATATAATTTGAACAAAGATTTTACATACGGAAGAAATTTTTCGACATTTCTTGGGTCATTCTGGTCTTCTTTGTTTGATGAGGGAGCTCTTGGGGACTCTATCGGTTACGCTACGTCCGAGATGCTTTGTGAGCTTTATCTAGATGCTATAGACATAATAAATGCATCTTCTGTTGATGCAATATCAGTATTTAATAGAAAAAGTATATATCCGCTTATAATATCGGAATCGCAATTAAATAATTATTCAGAAAACCCAATTTACGGCAACGACGGTAATTACGGTAGGCAGCTAGAGTCGTCTACGTATGAGTCTGGCTCTTATTTACAGTACGGGCAAATATCAAAGCTTAATGCTAATTATGTTTACCCGATTAGTGAAAAAATATCAAAAATTGGTGGCGTAGCTCTGAATAGATTATTTAATCCATCTGTAACTTTTGTAAATGAGTCTGACTATTTTCTTAGAGACAATAAAGTTTTTTTTAGAAAAAACCCATTTGACAATGATTTAATCCCGAAAAGAGCTGTACAGGATGCGGCAACCGGGGACATAGATAGAGAAATAGTTATATGGTTCTGTAACGTAGATGAAGATGATTTTAAGCTGTATGATAAATATGGATTTATTTTTACTAATATTAAAAAATCATCAGAGCAGTACAAAAAAATAATTCAAAAATTATTTAACATTTTATCAACTGGAACTAGCTCTGACTCGTTGCGTTCTTACTTGTCTGTCATTGCTGGAAGCCCAGTAATAATAGAGACTACTGAAACAGTGGAAGAAATATTAGATGGGCCCGAAGGTAAATTAGTTGTTACAGACAAAAACATCTATGTAGTGGACTCTGACATAGATATATCTAAAAATGTTAAAGTTGGGCAAGAACTTAAGTCGGGCTCGCCAATTGCTGATATTATTGAATTATATAATACTAAAAAAGATGGATGGTGGAATAGTCTTGTTTCAATCCCAATGAAAATAGGCAACACTACAAATACATCTGGATTTATATCATTTCCAAATAAATACGAAAAAGGGGTGTACGGCGATCAGCTAACGTCTTCTCAGTTCTCTAAGCCACTATATTTTAAGTTGATAGGTGAGCAAAAATACATTGATGAATTCTGGATGAATTTAAATAAAAAATCTAAAAATTCTAAAATAAATTGGGGACATAAATTATTTAAAAAATATTCCTCATCAAATACAGACTCAAATTTTTTAAGTGAAAAAGATATTTTTTTAAATCCTGCAGAAATATTTTGTGAAGATTTATTTAAAGACAATATACTTCCAGTAAAAATAAAATTAAATAAAGTTAAAAATTATGATATATTTTTTAGCACTATAGATCCATTAGAGTTAATTACTCCAGTTAATTGTATATTAATGTTGTTTTTTGAAGTAAGTTTAATAGATAAATGTACCTTTATAAATAATTACTCTGAATCAGTTTCCGTAAATCTAGATGCCGCAGTAAATTTAAAGTTTGATGAACTTCCAGTGTCTTCTATTGAAAAAGCAAATTGGAATAATTACTTAGATAAAAATGAATCACTTGAGATGATATCAATTGACAATACATCAAGCAAAAGAGCTGGGAGATTTTATAAAGACAATTTTAATTTACTTGATATAAGTAGCAGCGGTTTTTTGATTGAAAAATTCGATCTTTCAATTACTAATAATTTAGTAGAAAATATAGAAATAAAACAAATACAAAAATGCGCAATAATATAAAAGACAATTACGAGTACCCGTTTACTGGGATAGTCACAATAGGGTATAGGAGCAAGACCACGAATAATTTTACTCCAATCATACACAAGAAAAATTTAATTCTATATGGAGCTGCAGATGTTATGGCTAAATTAGTTAGTGGTGATAGTAATTACGCTATTTCTCATATGTACTATAATTACACCAATACCAACTCTACCCCAGCGATCTCGGCAATAAACAGAGAGGATGGATTACAGTATTTTACCGCACTTACGGGAACAAATGATTGGCTCAGAATACCTATTTTGACTTCTGCAAAAATAGACAAATACAATGAATTTACGTCTCCAGCTCCAAATAATGTTTACGCTGGGAATATGGCAACATTTGTTTCGACTAGTGCATCTCACCCAACACAAACAGGGGAAAGAAATTTATCCTCACCAAACGATAATTATTTTGCGTCATCTGGAGTAAATGGCCCAAGCAAGATAACAGGAGTGGCACTTGCTGTGTCTCCTGACCCGTACAATAAATACAAGGACATAGTTTTTAGTAGATTAGCTTTGTCGTCACCAATAACTATTCAAGCCAATAGTTATGTAGATTGTTTTTGGTCAATAGCTTTTAAATAAAATGTTAACAAACTGGACACCCATAGTTAGGCCCCCTATTGACGGGGAAATAGTAGATCAAAAGACCATAGGAAGGTCTCTTGTTGCACTACAACAAAGGACTGAATTCCTGTACGAAAGATTAAACGATTTTAGCGCACAAAACGGAAAATTAGTAATTCAAAACGCTAAACTAGGCCCATCTGTAACTGTAGGAGATTGGGTTTATTACAATACGTCTTCGTCAAAATACGAAAAAGCTATTGCAGAGGGAGAGCTGGACCCCGTGTACAATTCATACAGGGCAACCGCAAAAACATTTGTTGTTGGTATTTGCGTTTCAGTAGAGTTTACCGGAAATCTTGGGTCTATATTAATGAGTGGTTGGATAAAAGATATCACATCGCTCGGAATACCAAATGTTTCACAGCTCCTTGAGGATCCATCTGTTGGTTTTTCTACTGGTAGGTATTACTTGTCCAGAAAAAAACCAGGTAAGATGACAAGCGTAGGTGGAGCTCCATTGGTCCAGCTTGGGTTTTTCTCAGAGAGAGAATGTTTTGTGGCTCCACTGCAGAAAGACATTTTTGAGTCACATACACACTATAAGTTATCACTAGCCAATAGGCCAGCAGCTAGTCAAAATACTCTAGGTACTGGGTGGTCATCATACACTGACTCTCTTGTAAAAACATATAAATACGTAGATTATTTCTATTCCAGTTCCTCTGCCCACTCAACTGATATTGCAATGTGCATAAGAGGCAATGGAACAACAAACATTTATGGTCCAGAATTTAGAATAGATATATATAAAGATTCTAGCAATAAAATGGTCAGAAGAATTGTGTATGGCCCCGCACTCGACTTTGATAACCCGGAGTCTACAACTACAACAATGGTGGTTTTACCTGCAATAAATTATCCTGTTTATGGGCAGTGGATAGATATAGACGGCGCGGGTATTTCTGTTTCATTTATTAAAAAAGGGTTGAAGACTTCCGTCTCTTATACAACCACTCTTGCAAATGATTTATTACCTTTACCAGCAAGTGCATTGCATAAATTCTGTGTATACTTTCCTCAAGACACTATAGGATGGACAAATGTAAACGTTTTTGACGGATTATATACATCTTCTTCAATGTACAGATACATGAGAGAATATGACGTATCTTTAAATGCTGTATGGCCTCCAGTTCCTACTGAGTCAGTCAGCATAACCAACAATGGAATTGGGTTAGTAGCAATACAAGACTTTATTTGTTTTCCACAAGACTTGATGTGGAACGTAGGGCTATATAATTCAACAAAGACTTATTCACCATGGGCACATGATTATGCTGCAAGAGGGGTTTATACGCCAGATCCGCAATATGAAAAAAACTTAGAATTATTTTTCTCAAAAGCAAATATTAGCACTGCTCGCCCAATAGTTCTAACCCTTCAAAGTGCAACTCCAGCAATACAGGTTTTTGACTGCCTTACTGGGGACCCAGGTAATTCAGGAAATTTATCACTAGACTTACGGCTTGACCTTAATTTATTAAATGGACCAAATTCCAAAACATGCATGGCTTCTGTGGATCCAGTTAGTCAAAAATTTGTTTTGTCGGGTCTAGTAAGTAAACTTACTGCTGGCAATGGCATAAAAATAACTGAAACAGGTAGCTCAGGAGCGCTCGTGAGTAATTACGGAGAATTAACAATTGAAAAAGATGTTACTGAAAATAGCGGAGAAGTATCAATTGTTTCTCTTAAAAACGCAAAAGAATCATTATTTAATGGGGTGACGCCGTGTGTTATGTTTTTGCCTCCGTCTAGCGCTAAATGTGAAATAGTATCAAAAATAAAAATACCAAAGCAAGCATTACCCCCTGGATCGTCTCCCAAGTTGTCGATATCCGGCACTGTATTCGGAACAGAAAACACATCCTCCATTAAGACCGCTCTATTCAAATCTACACATTTTGTATTAAGAAAGGGTGTAAATATCTCTACTCTTGATGACAAAGATGGAAATACTAATGCTTTCGCAGTTCAGTACTGGCGTGTGGAATTTAATGGCAATATATCAAACATTATACAAACCGATGAGTACCCCAACCCATCATCACTGTTATTGTTTGAGACATTTAATGGTTCCACGACAGTATCGCAGCCACTAAGCTCGATAGAGCTAACTAGCGGCAAAATAAATCAGATAGACAATCAATTTATTCAGCCAGAAGACACTATACTGACCACAATAAAACGTATTTCTTCGTCCTTGTCTATATTAGACGATTATGAGGGAGACGTTGGTTTTTCTGCGATAAATTGGACATTCAGCGTATAAAATTAAAAAATGGCTCAAAATATTGTATTCCCAGAATGGCTTAACTCAAATTCAGTTAGAAGCTATCCAATAACTGAAAATTGCAGCAGAACGGATATAAATGGAGTTTTCACTATTCCGAACAGCTTAGTTGTGGCTGCTCAAATAAGTCATTCTAGTTTATATAGAAATGGCATTTTTTATATATCAAAATTATCTATTTCCCTTACTAATATAACAATATTTATTTCATTTTCGCCTGAGGATGGTAATCCTGAATATGATATATCTAGCGTTAATATATCTATATCAGGATTTAGTGATTACTCTAATTACACATTTTCTGGGTCTGGAATTAATAATTCTATAATTGGATCATTAACTATTGGGAACTGCAAAGATACAATAAAAAGCGGGATAGGAATTTTTACATTTGATAAAAGTTCAACTAATTTTGAGGTAAATACCACTTTCGTATCTATCCCGGCATTACAGTATGTAGAGATATATGACAGTAGTGGAGATCTTATTTATGTGTCTTCGGATATATTAAAATTAAAAGCAGGAGAAAATATAAGATTAACGTATGAAAAGTTAAACTCAGATGAATACGGCTCTATAAGGATAGATGCAATAGCAGATGAAAATGTAATTATAGAGCCTAATGCATGCGAAAATGCAGATAAATTTTACACACCTTGCATAAAAACCATAAATGGAGTAGCCCCAGATTCTTCTGGAAGATTTTGGATAGATGAATCCGACTGCATACAGATAGACGAAATCGTAGATGATCACTCAATACTAATAAAAGATACGTGTGCTAAGTCGTGTTGTGGGTGCGCAGATTTAAGTGCTTTGACTACGGCACTAGAGGCATTAAAAGACCAAGAAGAACAAATTAGGGCGCTTGTAGCCTCTACTCAAAGTCAACAAAGCGAAATGCTAGCAAACATAATTTCTAACCTGTGACAACTGATCAAGAATGGCAATCATCAAATTTGGTTAGATTTTTTCCATTTAGCGAAAAAATAAGCCAAATTAATGCGTCTTCCATTATCCCAACTGATTTTTTTTTAGATCTAACTTTCTTTAGTGACCGTTATTACAATAACGACGTATACATAAGTTCTATAAATTACTCTACTAGCTCTGATGAGTATGCCATAACAATAAATTATATTTCAGACAACTCCGTAGCTATCTCGCAGGCGGTCCCTAGAACGATTAGTGGGGTGAGTAGAGTTGGCAAGAGGATATCAATAAGGGCGTCACATGGAGCACCAGATATAGTCGGGAATAACAATAATTATTCTGTGTGCTGTTTTACTCCTGGGCCAGCATGGGATAGGATAATAAACGAACCTTCTACATTATCTAATATATTAAATTTAAATAAAACAGAATCCGCCATAGAGGAATCTATTTGCACTCCATCGGCAAATACTCTTAAAAGAATTTTTATTGAGCCCAGTTTGGCAAATGTCAAAACCAACACTGTATACGTAAAACCACTCCCCAATAAAGATTTATGGGGAAGAGAATTTCATCAAAGAATAATACAGGGGAGTAATATAATAATAACGCAAGACGCAGAAGATAAAAACTCATTAATAATATCTGCACTACCTAATAAAAACCCAGCGAACGCACTTAAAGAACATGGGATTAAATTTATAAATGATATTGGCCCAGTATCTGAAAAGGGTCAATTTTTTATAAATACAAAAGATTGTCTTAAGAAAATAGAAAAACCTTTTGATACAGCGACTTTAACAAAAATAGAAAACCATATACAACTTTTAAGTGATTGCTTACCTTGCTGCGGTTGTGAAAAATACAGAGCAGTTAGCGAAGCAATAACAAGGAGATCAAAAAAATTACAAGAAATATGCGATTTATTATCGAGTATGATTACAGCAAATACTCAATTATATAATGACGCAGTGATTAAGATAAACTCTAGCAGAATCCCAATAACTAGAATTAGAAATTTACGTGTATACGAAGATAGATTTAAGATAAGTGTACAGAATGCCTGCGTTTTCCCTATTTATGCGCAAATTGGAATAAGTATAATAGGAGGGACTGGGATAGAGCCCAACAATTTTGGCATAGTCGAAGAAAATTCATGTTATTATAGTGGCATACCCCCCTTACTGCCTTCTTCATTCCCGTCATTAACTGGCACATCTAAAGATTATTTGAATGTGTTGCCCGAGGTTGCGGCAGGAGATTATAGAGGGTTTGTGTCCTCCTCTGATAGTACATCATCAAATATTATTCCTATATCTCCTGGTTCGTATACTGATTTGACTTTTTACGTTAAGAATTCAGCGCTACTTGTTCCAGGGTTTGATTTAAGAGATAATGGATTAAAAATTATTTGTGAATCAAATGGGGTGTATGGGGGGCAGTATGACAACTCTGGTACTTCTTGGATCGGTACATACGGGTGCAAAAAAGATAGGTGGTGTGCAAGATGCGACATAGGAGTTCCTATCATTACCAATTCTTGCGGAGTAACAAGAACAAGAGAAACCTGGAACATAGTAGAGTTTGATTGCCAGTAAAAATATTATACATAATTATGATTGGATCAAAACATGAATGGTTTAATTTAAATTCCCTGAGATGCTACCCATTTGCGGAAAATGATTCGTCTATATTTACAGGGGTTACTTTACCTAATTACTTAATAGTAGATATCAACATGGCAATAAATAGTGAAAATGTCATTCCTGAGCTTTCATGCATAAATATATCACCATATATAGTTTCTGTTTCAATTAGAGATCAAATATCTGGAAATGATATAGCTACTGCAACGTGCATGATGTCTGATGAATATTCAATTCAAGACTTAAATGCATGTTCAAGTATAGACGTATCGGGTAAAATAGTTTTTGGAGACCTTTCCAGAGCTAAAGAAGAAAATATTTATGGATTGATAAAATTTGAAACTTTTCAATATTCCTTGCTAAATTATTGCTATTTTTGTACAGGAACCAAAGTCTTAACCGGGGCAAATATAAATGGTGTAGATTGTGGCTCGAATAATATATCAATTATCACTAATGCGTATTTAAAGACATTGGTTTCAAGTTCTATAAATTCAAATAAAACAAAAGAGACCGACGTGGTTTTTTACGTAAGTAATCCAGAAAATTTTAGAAAAATTTGCGAAATTCCTAAAACACTTTGTTCGTGTCTAGAGCGGCCAATTCAAAAAATAAATACCGTATACCCAGACAGTAATGGGAACATAGAAATTATTATAGGTAGCTATAAATTAGTTAACACTGGGATAATTAGCGAATATCAATTGGAGGTAATTTCACCTGTTACTGATTTGTCTATGTTCAACCAAGATGATGATATTGTTTTAACATTAGATAAAAATTCAGATTCATGCGAGGATACTGAATTTCTTCCATTCCCAGATGGAAGATTGCCTAGTGAAGCCAACTTAACAACTTAGCCTGATTACATGGAAAATATTTTTTACAAAGAATGGGAAAATCAAAATGAATCAACGTCTTTCCCGTTTATTGATGCACCTAGTTCAATCCCCCCAGAAATTTTTGTAGATTTATCTATTTCCTGTTTTGGTAATGTAAGTGTATTCTTGTCCTCCATTTCAATATCCGAAAAAAATATAAATGGCAAATTTATAGACTCAATTGGAAATTCATACACATTCGATAAAGATGTCGTAAAAAGTGAAAATAAGATTAAAATATACAATAAGTACAGCAGAAATGTAGGCGTTATAGTTTTGGGTAAAAATTTTTATAAAATTTTATTAAAAACGGAAAAAATTGAAATACTTAGTTTTGCCAACGGCGGGGTAAAAGTTTATCCTTCTTGTGTCCTGTCAATTAACGCAAATCAAGCAGAGTTTATTTCAATTAACGGGGAGCAACAATCTGGAATATTTAATTTTATTGAGTCGCCAGAAGTCAAGATTGACGGAAATGGCTCAGATATAATATTTAATGTTTCTGGTTCATCAAGTGATGATGAGTGCTGCACCTTGATAGATACAGTGACCAATACTCCTATTACGGTACTTAAAAGATTAAATTTAATTTCACCAAATAACGGAAAGATTTTAATAAAAGTTAAAGACTCTGGGCAGCCAATTAACATTTTGCAACCTAGACAGATATTAAGAATAAATTCCATCCCAAATGGAATACAAATTGGAGTAGCAAATTGAACTTATCATATCCATCTTTTCTGCTTGAGAATAAAAATAGATTTTTCCCGTTCTTGGAGCACAATGAAACTAATTTATTGCCAAATTCATGCTTTTTGGATTTTAGGGGATGGACTAGATTAAAGCAAGTTGATACACCTAAATTAACTTTAATATATAGTGGAGCAACGGGAAGCACGCCTCCATCTGCGTATTTGGGTAAGATCGATATAAAACCAGATCACATACATCTTTTCTTTGAGTTACACGATAATGTAAGCACTAATATAGCAGATAAAACTGTTTGCATGTATATCCCATTAAATAATTCTACTTGGCCATTTGTGTGTACTCAAAGCCACTACACTACAAATAATATAAAAATATTTGAATCTAGGTGCTTAATATCAGAAGATATATTAAATATTTTTACAGCAAGCGACATAATATCATTTGCAAATGGCGGGATAGATATTGAACCATCTCTTTATATGTCTTGCGGAGGCGTTTCAGTGGATCAGTTAAATATAAAAGACCAAAGCGGTAACACAAAAAGGGTGTTAAAAGGTAAATTAAATTTTTTGCCTGGTATAAATACAGAGGCAAAAACAATAGATTCATTAATATTTGTGTCTGCTTACGCTGGCTACGGAAATGGAAACGATGTTTATACAGGAAGCAGCCTTGGTGTTTGCGATGGAATAATATCTTCAATAAATGGGTCCTCCCCTAATGAAAGCGGCCAATTTTTTATAAATGGAGATGATTATATAAAAGTAATTGATGACAAAATAAACCATAAAATAATATTAGCTATTTCTCCGAGAAGTAAGGTCTTTGAGTGTCCACCCTAATAATTTGGCATTTTATTTATGGCCAGTGATTGTAACTTTATTATTCCAGTGATTTCTGTGTGCAACCTGCCCACAGTAAGTATAAATGTTTTATGTAAAACTCCAGACAGTCAGTTAATAACTAATGCAGGGGCAGTAGAGCTTGAAATTGGGTGCCCAGGAATTACTGGTCTGCCTGGAGTAGACGTAACTGGAATGCCTGGAGCCGATGGAGTTGATGGAGTTGATGGAGTTGATGGAGTTGATGGAATTGATGGAATTGATGGAGTTGATGGAGTTGATGGAGTCGATGGAGTCGATGGGATTGATGGAGTTGATGGAGTCGATGGAGTCGATGGAG
>Ga0102918_1000097_pt1 | contig 17739 bp, 21 predicted proteins | sample Colrivmeta1563A3_FD_78202 | JGI IMG/M metagenome (GOLD analysis project Ga0102918, IMG submission 78202) | Estuarine microbial communities from the Columbia River estuary - metaG 1563A-3 | ecosystem: Environmental > Aquatic > Marine > Intertidal zone > Estuary | place: USA: Columbia River...
GGCTGCAGCAATATGTTGAGTTGTTACACTAAACTTCTTGCCGAATCCTACGTCTTTACCTTTTCGGATAAGTCCTTCAATTACGATTTGCTCTATTTCAGAGCCAGTCCTACTGGGCGTCTTGCTAGCTAGTTCAGTTAGATCTATGCCGTATTCTTCTGGTGCCCATCCTCTTTTTTTGAGGTGGATATTAAATATTTCTTTCCGCTGCTTTAGGCCTGGAAGTCCCACATACATTACTTCATCAAACCTGCCCTTGCGTAATGCTGGAGCAGGAATAGAGGTTATGCTGTTGGTGGTAGCAACCACAAACACATCAGACTTCCTAGATTGAGTCCAGGTTAACCATGTGCCATACATACGTTGAAACGTTCCACCATCGGTTACTCCTCCGCCAGCGCCAGCAAATAATTTTTCAAACTCGTCAACGAACAATATGCATGGAGCTTGTGCTTCGGCATCCTTTAATGCTTTTATAAGTTTTCCCTCGGATTCACCCAATAGGCTACCCATACATGCACCAATATCTAACCTTAATACAGCTCTATCCCACTCCAAACCTAGTGCTTGTGCAACCCAAGATTTTCCTGTTCCACCTGGACCAACTACGCACAATCCTTTGGGTAAATCAATTCCGTCTTCCCTTGCTTCATGCCTAAAAATAAGAGCCCTATCTTTAGCCCATTGCTTAAGGTTTTCCATTCCTCCGACTTCATTCATCCCCCAGTTATTATCAAGAATTTGCAATATTCCAGACTTTTGGATGAGCCTAGATTTTTCTTTCCTGATTACCTCGGTTTTGAATGTGCGCTTATTTACCTTGCCTTGAGAAAATTCCATAGCATTAGCTCTATTAGCCATTGCCAGAACATTTTCTGCTTGCCACTGAGTTAGTCCAGTTAGTTGTTGAGCGAATTTATTTAGGTCATCTTCTTCAAGCTCTATTTCAGGCACATTATTTTTACTGCCGTCGTTGAAGTTACCTGAATACGCACTACCCTTGACGACCATTTTCATGTCCGTCACATTAGGTAGTTCGTGCTGAACATAGGTTACAATATTTTCTATCTCAATAGGAACATCAGTATTGTGATTAATGAAAACAATAGTCTTGTCCGACCCCAGTAGGTTTGGAATAGAATTCTTGATACACCTAGTTAACCTAGCGTTCGTGTGTTTAACCTTTGATGGGTCCGTCATATAGAACGGAGCGTCCAGCATAATGATTAACGAACTATCTGGGAATCCTTGATTATTCATGTCCCACGTTGATTGATTATCGACGTAAAACGATTTAAAATCATGGTTACTCTTTTTTATAAATTTTTCAATAGCATCAATTGGAGAATCTACCTCCATGATTGATGACCTATCTTCATAGTCATAAATAAAGTTTCTGGAATCATAAACGTAAATTTTACACCTAGATCCAGACCCCAATAATGCGCTTGCCTCGCATGATAATAATCTATCTTCCTCGATGCTGTGAACCCACAGTAATGGATTTGCAGAGGAAATGAATTCTTTTAATATAGACGATGATAACATTTTATATTCCTTTTTCGAATGAGTTTATTGCTTTGTTTTTGTACAGTCCAGCTGCCCTAGAGAATTCTATGGCTGCCAACATATCAGATTTTATATTATTTAACTTACATTCCTCAACTTGCTGTTCTGATGCGTCCTCTTGCACAAAAGGATAAAAAGGAAATGTTGTGCTATATTTATTGTCAACAATCACGGTTAATCCTGCAAAGCAGATATTTCCGTTTATCATTTCCCTTGCGATTATTGGGGAAATAGTAGCGGCAAGCCTTGTCGCTATTTTTGCCTGGTCGGCTCCAGGAGGTGCTATAATATTTTGTGTTTCAGTATTTTCTTGTTCATTCTCCGCTTGTTCGGATTGCTTTTTGTTCATATATTTTATCAAACCAATTTGAGCATTGTTTTAAGAACTCAAACCTAATGTTCTCTTTATTCTCTTCAATTTCTTTGTTGTTGTCGCTTAAGAACTCAATACATGCCGTTTTAATTGCGGCATCTAGAGGAGATGATACTACATCTTTTTTAATTATTTTTTCTTCAATATTTTTTACTTCATTTAATGAAATAAATAATTGTTTTAATACTTCTTCTTGATCTACTTCGCCTATGTCGCCATTAATTATCTTAGCAGCCTCCGTTAATACAAAGTTTCCAGAGACTGGGCATTTTATCAAAACTTTTTGCATTATGCCCAACGTAGAATACAAAAATGTGGTAAACTCTACATTTGTCCCTTTTTCCTCTACGTTATCTACATACTTGCAGTCAAATAATGATCTAATGTCCATTTTGTTTATTCCTTTTTATTTTGCAAATCCTGTATCGATTGCCCATATGAACATAAAACCAGGACTATAAATAAACAAACGTTATTCAAAATATCAAAGTTGATGATCATTGCCGAGACAAAGAATAACACTCCTACAATTAAACTAGCCCAGAAAGATAAACAAAATGGACAATTAATTAAGTACTCAAGTTTAGATTTATTATATTTCACTTCTATGTATCCACGCACTTCGTCAAAGATTTCAGAGTCTATTACAACATAGACTATTGATTTTACGCAATACTTTGAATAATAACATAAAATGCAAAAAAATACAATTGAAGTAAACTGAGTGCTCATTTTATATTACAGAAATCAATGATAGTGATCCAAGAACTCCAAAAAACCCAAAAACAGTAAAAGAATTTTTTACTGAATCAGATCCTAAAATATAATTATGAGAAATAAATTTAGATATACCCCATCCATTAAGTGCCCACAGAAAAAATAATGCGGGGATAAAGATAGACGATGTATATAACCAGCAAATAGATAAATAACTAATAAATAGCCACCCCCAGAATGAGTTGGAGTTTTTTTCTTCGGTTTTTTGTTTTTTATTCGCAATCATTTATTTGAACTCCATTTTGATAGTCGATTAATCCGCTAAATTTTGTTTTTTCTGCAAGCTCGGCGGATTCCATAGCTTTTAATGCTTCGGATTTTTCTGAGCCCCTTATGACTAAAAACGACAAAAAGGAAACAGCAGAAATAGATAAAATGGCAACTGTCCCAATCATTTTATCCAGGTGTTTCCTCTTTTTGTTTTTCTTCGCCTATGCTAACTTTTATTTCGCCGTCCTTACTTACAGTAATGCTAATTTTTTTTAGTATTGCGGCACTAAGTGCCAGGCATGCTGTCGCCAGAACCATGTTGTATGCTGTTGTTATCATTTGTTTGTTGTTGTTTGTGTTGCTCTACTTTTTCCTCTACTGTTGGTAGTAGTTTGAAAATTAATGAATTGGAGGGCTGAAACTTAGCGTAGTTTAATTTTTCTTGTCCAAGATAAATTTTAGGATTTTTGGATTTCATAATTCGTCTTCTATTGGATCTATATTAAAAGATGTTTTTTGTGACTCTATTGCGCTTTTGATTTTATTAACATTTATATCTTCCGATTTAAGCGTCTTTTCAATCTCTGCAACTTCTTCATCTTCTTCTGCGGGTTCCGATCCAAACCTCTCTTCTTGCCATGCTCTTTTATTGTCTATTTTGTCGCAAACATATGAAGTTCCAAACTCATCGACCACAATAATTTTACGTGGTCTATAAGACAATTCTGCTCCATGCAAACTAGTTAACATTTTTTCCGGTACGCCTTCACTCAGTAAATATTCAACCCTTGCTGGAGCTATTGTTTCATCCGTTAAATAGCAAAAAAATTTCTTACTTTTGCTATATTTTTTTAAATTTATTTTTTCTTGCATTGCTTAAGTTTCAGCCCCCGCCCGTCATATAAATAAACAAAGACCTAAAAGAATCTTCTATTTTTATATTTTCCTGGGTTACTATAATACTCCATAAAGGTTGGTGCTTTAAGCTCTTGTTTAGCTTCTATCACTTCTTTTGCAAGAATTATTTTTTGGCCTAATTTTTCTACACTTTTAAATAAAAAAGTCATTGCAAGACTATACATATTAATTACTATACTTTCAATTATATTATTTAGATGTTAATTTCAAAAGTTCCAATCTCCGATGAGGAGTTAAAACAGTTATACGGGAAGATGGCACAGAAACTAGATTTAGTTAACCTAGTGCCAACTTCAATAAGTTTCCAAGGTAGACCATTGGACATCTTGCACAAAAGACCAATGTTTTCTCCAATGTTTAGAAAAAATAGATCAGCATTAAGAGATGTATTTATTTGCGGTAGACAGATTGGGAAAACCGTAAGTATTAGCAGCTCTATACTGATGCATTGTTGGTGGCGAAACTATTTTAGAATGTTATATGTTGCTCCAATGTCAATTTATACGACACGTTTGCATAGCATGTTTATGCAACCAATGATTCAAGGCAAATTGATGCCTTGGCCCATAAGCGATAATACTTGCACAAATAACGTAAACGAAAAAAGTTTTATAACTGGGAGTCGGTTCGTTGGAATATCGTGCTATAATAATGCGCAAAACGCACTTGGATTAAGTGTGGACTGGGCTCTATTTGATGAAACACAAGATTTAAATAGTGATTTCATTCCGCAAATTCGAGAAGTTGTTGGAACTTCAGAATATAGGTATGAAAGCTATTTTGGAACCGCTCGCGGAGTTGACAATACTTTGACAACTCTGTACGAGGCATCCACCCAAAATGTATGGATGATGCCGTGTTCGAGCTGTAAGCATGAAAACACTCCAACTCTTGCTGGGAACGTTTTAGACATGATACAGCTAAAGGGGGTATGTTGCGTAAAATGCGGGAAAATAATTGACGTTGAAAGAGGGGAATGGAGAAGGCTATTTGAGTATGATCCAGTTAGGAGAAACACAGAGGGCTATCACATTCCTCAGATTATCGTCAAAGACAGAATAGATCCACACACTAGATATATAGATACAATATATAATAAACTACATGGATCCAATGCGTATTCTGAGTCTAGATTTCTGCAAGAGGTTTTAGGTATTCCAACGTCTCAGGGCGGAGTACCAATAACTCAGCAAGATATACAAGAAGCAAGCACACTAGAAATAGAAAAGGATGGACCAGGTTCAGTTTTCCAATACCAGAGAGTTGCTGGAGGAGTTGACTGGGGTGGAGCAGAAATTGTAAGTTTTACTGTTGGCGTTTTGGTTGGATATAATTCTGGATATTTTGATTGTTTTGCTGCGTCTAGGCCAACTGGGATACCAGATGAGCAAAGGCACTATGTAGTGGGAGACTTCTTAAAACAATATAGTCAAAAACGCGTTGAAATAATTGGGGCTGATGCAGGCTTTGTTGGAAGCGTACAGAACCCCAATTTGGGACAATACTTAAATGTTCCAGTTGCTTCAATTGCTTATGGAACTACAAAGAAATTTTTTAATCCTCAATCAAATAACCATTTCACTGTAGACAGAACTACCTTGATATACATTGTCATCACTCTCATAAAGATGAAGAGGATAAGATTTCCGAAGGGTGCTTGGTTTGAACAATACACCCGAGATTTATTGGCTATCTTCACTGAAGATAACGTAAACACTCACGGAAGCACTATAAGAAGATATAGTAGATACAAAGATAGGCCAGACGACTTCTTGCATGCATTGGGGTATGCAATTTTCATGGCCTCGCTTGGCATAACGGACCTTCCATCTATGGCTGGAATGCCCGCCAATCTTTCTATGAACTCTCCATATATAGCTGACATAGGGGAAGAAATTGCAAAATTTTAATAAGTCGAAATAACTTATTAAATTATCTCTTTTTCAACTTTTGTTTTTATGCTCATCCACCTGCATGGCTTTATGTTTTCAAACCAGTCTTGAATACTTGGTATTCTTCCAAGGTCTTCAATTACGTGTTGTTCTGCGACCCATCTTGTTGGTATTTTAACTCCAGTTGATAAAGTCACGGTAACCCCAAACTCTCTCTCGCATTGATATATTCCCTCGGCATGATGCCTGAGTGCTCTATGTCTGAAGTCAGCAAACATCTCTTTGCTTCTATCAAACCATTGATGTATTTCTAAGTAGTCTTCAGCGTTCCCTCCCCATTTCTTGACGGATGAAACGGCATGATGATATGGGTGGCTCATATTACATCAACGTAATTGTTACTTTCAATAAAAAATTCAGTGTGCGCAACGATTACGGTACCCTTATCTACATCAATATTAAAGGTCCCCTCTGCTCCATCATTTATCTCCCACCCACCCCTTGTCGTCTCTAGTACATTCCAACAAAAATCGTCTATTGCTTTAATAATATTTTTTTCAAGCTCTTTTACTGAGACACCAGCATCTCGATCACCGTAAGACTGCCAACTGTTTAGTATAGACTTATATTTTACATTAGTGTTAAATAATTCTGTTTTTTTTACTTCTTTGTCGTATATGTCAAGAAAAGAGGCTTCTTCAATTGCTCCTGAGTCTCCAGAGCCGCTGTATGTGACTTCTACTTTTTTAACATTTGTTTTTGTTTTTAGACACTTTAATATTCTTAATTTATTTTGATTAATTACTTCTTGTACAGATATTTTTGAATCTTTTTTATTTTTCATTTTCAATTTGATTTGCCAACTCATCTAATATTTGTTTTTTGGATGAGCCAATTACGTTAATTAATTCACAGTTTACTGATTGTAACCAAAAATCAGCACAACTTATTTTCATGAATGATTCACTCAAACTGCAATCATATCCAAAGTCATGAATCCATGAAAAATCTAAAATTTTATCAGCTTGCTCATAAGCCATTACTGTTTTTTCAAAAGAGGTTCTTAACCTCTTGATTGCATCATTACATGTTTCAGCTTTTGACTGAATAAAAACAGCTGGCTCTGCTGAATAATTTGCCCTTTTGTATATTCCAGCATGAAACTTACCTGTGTCCATGCATTCCGTTACTATATATGTTATATTTTCGGTTTCGCTTTGAATAACTGCAGCAAGGTGAATTAATACGTCTTTAGATAAATCCACACACGGCCAATAAAATGGTTGCCAAGTCATTTGTTTATTGGAGAATTCAATATGTACGTTGTATTCTTTTGTTAGTGCGCCTCCGTGTTTATTATATTTTCCCGTAAATTTTAAGTCTGGGGATCCATATACAGATATATATGATTTAATAATATTTCCTTCTTCTGATCTTTTTACCTGTACGTCTACTACATTTTTTTTATTAAAGTAGTAATCATTAGGCGGGTCGTCTCCGGTGTCAAGATTGCCCATTTTGTTTTCAGCGTCAGGCATAGGCAACATAACTGAAGTTCTTATGATTGTTGATCTATCTACTTTTGATTTTATGGCAATATGACTAACTCTGTTTAATGTATTGCAGTAAAATAATTTTAGTAATTTAATGTAATTGTTTTTAATAAAATCATTTACTTCTACGTCTTCACCAAAATCGTTCTTTTTCTGTATAAAAGTTTTTGCAGAAAACATAATTTTATCCATACCCGCACCAGGTAGGCCTTTTTCATATGATATTTTTTTTGCAAAATGCTTTAAGCTGTTGTCTCCATAGTCCAATAAATTAAAATATCCTTCAGATGAGTACAAACTCTTCAAAAGTATATTTTGTTGAATTATTGAAGATGATGAACCAATCCAATCGCATGATGATGATAAACAACACGAAATGAATTGAGTGGTAACAACGCTTTTAGAGCTACATTTAGGGCACTTGGGGTAATTTATACCACAGATTATATCTTCAAATTTCTGTTCGTTGTATTCTTCTTCTTCCATTGTTGTTGTGTTTGATTGTTTGAATATATTGCTATATAAGTTTTTCTTTGGTCTTTGTTGTCTTTTGCTGATTTATCTACTTTATAGCCAGCATTTACCAAGTCTTTAATTATTTCACCCTTACTAAAGTTAAAACCAAACTTAGATAAGGCACTAAAAACTTTTACATATATTCTTGTTTCGTTGTTATCTATTTTGACAAAATCCCTAAAATTAATATTTGTTGTAACTAGCCCAAAGAACTCATTTAGTCTATTGTTGGCGTTATTTAAGTAATTCACGGAATTCCTGAACTTGCCTACGTAAATATTGTTCCCCAAGGATTTTTCAATTTTTTTAATAAATTTAAAGTAATTACCAGTAAGTAACTCTTCTACTAAGAAATATATAATTGGCTCTGTGTTATTTATTTCAATTGGTGATACCCCCTGTGTAACTTGTATAAACCTATTGCTATATACTTCTTCGCTTGAGCAAAGGGATATTGTAAAGTTATTCTTTAATAATAATTTATGATTTATTATTTTTTCGCAAAATTGTGGATAAAAACAATTTATAATATCTTCTTGTTGAATTACTCCCAAGCATATTGATATATCTTTAGCTACCTGTTTTTTAGCAACTATATGAGCGTCATTGTTTTTTACCATTTTATTAACAAACTCAACGCATGATCTAAATACCAGAGCACCGTAATCTGTTTTGCACATTTCTTTTATTTGTTCGATACACCTGTCTCTATAAATATATTTGTTTTCTAATGTATCTGAATACTTAATTTTATTTTTAATACTGCCCGTATTGTATTCAGAGGAAATGGATGTAATGTTGTCGCATTTCCATTTATCTGTAATAAATTGCTCATTACAAAAACCGTATATATCTTTTTTTACTGAAGCAATTTTTTGCGTATTTAATCCCATCACTATTTGAGGTAGTGCATTCAATACAGAATTACCAGAATTCCATACAGGGAAATCGCAATTATTTAATCCGCAAATAGATATTATTTTATTCAGTAATCTGCCAGGCCTATACATCTCTTTGTGAGATATAAAAAAATTTATTATTTTGTCATTTATGTATAGCGTGCAATCATATTCTGATGGCTCGTCATTGACGGAAAGCATCGACTTAATAGAAATCCAAAAGTTGCTTACCCTGCTTAGGCTGTAATCTTGTTTTATTTCATGATACCCGCCACCATAAATTTTAAACTTTTTGTTGCATACATGAAAATTATTTATTCCTGATGAAACATTATTTATGTATTGCGAAACATAATTTTTATCTAATCCAGAACTAATGCAATATAGCTCTATTAATTCATTTTGAAAAAATTGCGTAGAATTGTTTATTAAAGATATTTCCCTAGAAAAAGAATTTATATTGTTGTCTTTATCTAGAAGAATCTGTGTACAAATATCTTTTGATATAGACACAGGAGAAATACGTCCTATTTCCTCTTCTATCTTTTGAGTGTAGCTAGATATTAAATTAGACCCGCTTCCTGGCAGCCTGTAAACATGAACCTGGCTATTTTTGTCGTGCATACAGGAAAATACATTAGATGAAGAATCTTCCCCTATTATGGCTCTAATAAATGGATAGGATCTTGAGAAAAATGTCGCTGGCCCGTACGAATTAATAATTACGCACACTGGGGATGTTATGGCACCACTTGAATCAACCATAGATCTAGAGATTACAGAAGCTAAATTGGAGTTATCTGTTATCGTTAGTTTACCTTTCCACGAAACAAAATCTGTCCATCTTTCCGACAGCATTGATATATTACCACTAGGTATCTGTATTTTGGCTTCTCCTATGTATGAGCCAAGCAAAGTATATATTTGAACTCTGCTTGGTATACCATTTTCGTCTCTTAGCATTAATAAACTGTAATCAGATTTTTGATTAAGTTTGCTGGTAGTTTTCCTGAAGAATATTGAATTAATAAATCCTCCATTTAACTGCGACCAATCTCCAAAGCTTTTTATCCTTCTATTGTCTGATTCGGTTTTATTTCTGTAAACGTGTCTTCCTGTTTCAAACTCTGAAATAAATTTTAAGTATTTTTTGGCTCTAGCGAGTTTCTGTTCTGATTCAGTTTTTGAGAACCCGCACCCCATTAAACTATTTACAGTTTCCTCATCGCTTAGGCCCATCACTCCACACATATAGGACGGAGCGCAGTACGACCACCCACACACAAAACATTTAAACACTGGCTCTGGTCCATCTATTAATATTTCTAGACTTTCCAGTGTGTTTAGATTATTGTGGCAAGGACATTGAATTTCAGGTACAATGTTATTTGATTTTAGAACCTTGCAAACCGACAACATTTTAGTTAAATTAATAGAACCCATATGAAAGACTTTTACAGCGATTACGGATATAATTTTATCAAAATACTTAAAGATAAAGAAGTACCTTCTTTTGTGAAAGAAGCAGATATACTTGATCAAGAGGAAATGGATAAATTGCCAGACACCGCTTTTGCTTCAGTTGATCACAGAAAGCTTCCAATAACTGATCCAGCAAATGTTTACGTGAGTGCTGCATATTACTTTAATGCAAACGAAAAGAATGCAGAAGTAGAGGATCGCATACTTAAAGCCGCAGAACTATTTGAGATATCTGAAGAAATTAAAAACATACTACCAGATACAAATACCAAGATTGCCCAAGAAGACAATCAAAAAGAATCTACCTGGGAAATATCAGTAACATATAAAAACGGAAATATTAAAAAATTTGCTGGGGATTCTTCAAGTATTGAAAAATTTGAAAATGAATTTGTTTCAAAGGTTTTTAATCTTTGCTCGTTTGAATCTAAAATGGATTGCGCAGAAAAAATAGCTCAAGAGCTAGAAAAATCTGGCAAAGATATACCTAGCCGAATACTTGAGGTATCTGGTAGAAACATTCCTGATTTGCAAAAAGTAGCTAATCAAGTAAAGGCTAGAGCAGTTAGGCTCTCAGAAGATTCACAAAAAGTTAGTCTGTGCAAATTAGCCGACGAATTATTGGACTCTACAGACAAGACTATCGAAGGCATGAAAAAGTTGGCAAAAATTCTTGAGTCAATTGACGAGGAAAATAGCTTAACTAGGTTTTACAATAAGTCTATTCTAGATCCGTTTGCCAGTGTATTTAATACAGACATCAATGAGGCTAAAAAAATAGCTTCAGTTATTGATCTTAATGGCTCAGAATTTTCAGTAGAAGAATTAAATGCAGTAGACAAAGATATTCTTAAGCTTGCTTTGTCCAACGAGTCATTAGATATTATTGGTATCAATACAGATTCATTTGACGCACTTAAAATAGCAAATATTTCAGAAGAGGATAAAGTAAATCTAGCTCTCTATCTTTAATGCTAATTCATAAAACAAAAGACCAAGAAGTAGCTGCAAGGATAATGGCTACGCCTGGCACTATGGCTACCGTTTCCCATGCCATTGCTTTGCATTTTTTTGGAGAAGAAATATATTCTTGGGAGCCAGAAACATTATCAATGGAGCTGGCAGATACTTTAGACGTGCAGATAGATGAGGAAAATTTAGACAAGCTGCATGCTATAATATCCGCTATTGTTAGTAATGGCTTTAAAAAAGATTGGGTAGCGTTTACTTCTATATGTTCTACTTTAAATGGAGAGAACGATGTAGAAGACTTAGCCGAAATGACTGTAGCTGAATTTGCATGGGGAGTTATTGAGGTATCTTTAAATGATGACGACGATGATGATTTGTTTTCTCCCGATATATCTTCGTTAGTTGGAGTAGTATTAAATGAGGAAGGTTTTTCAATTTCCCCCGACTTTTTAAGTTTTGCAAATCTGCCTGAAAAATATATGGGCAGCACTTCAGGGGCAGAACAAAACAAAGAAAATCACGAATCAAGTTATCAGATGGAGCTACTGAATGAATACCTCAGGGATCAATCTTTGTTGCTATTTAAACAAATAAAAATGTTGCCATGGATATCTGAAGAAGACTTAGATGGCATAGTTGAATCTATGCAAAAAGAAATAGGGCCAGTAGATAATAAAAAAAGGACAGACCCTCTGTATTGATCTTGATGCTCTAATTGAAGTCGAATGAACACGATATAAAACGTGTTAAACGACCTCAATTAGAGGTATAAAGAAAACTAAGCAGATTGGATCTACTAAGTTCTTAAAAAAGGGGGGAGACGAGAAAATTCAGGCTGTCTCCTTTGTTTTCCCTGTTCAGTGTTTTTCCCAGCCGTCGAATGACTAGCCTTACACCTTATTCACTCTTGATTCGACCAGAGAGTGATCCAGGATGGCGGATTAAAAAAGTTTACTCCTTTAATCCATATCGCAAAAGATAATTTCTTTTGCCGCACTTGGCTTATTTACCTATTTATACTCGCCAAGTCGAGTTTTGGCAAAATGTGGGGACGGAGGGATTTGAACCCCCAACCAATCGGTTATGAGCCGACTGCTCTGACCATTGAGCTACATCCCCATCAAATTTTGTTATGCCGCTTCCGTGTTGTCTTTCTGCAGATCGACTTAAAACACGGCGAATGTTTTGATATATTAGTCCTTGCAATGGCTAGCATATTTTAACTCATTCCTTGTTGCCCCCAGGAGAAGGGTACGTAATCTTTGTCCAGTTTGATTAAGATGGTCTAAACTGAAACAACTCCCTTAAGCAAGATTAATTTTATTACTTTCCTCGTGGGGACCCATACCCCAAGTAACGCGTTGCAGAGGCGCAACATTAATCTCACCACGCGACATAAAATTGTTTCAAAATTTTGTATAAAATTTTGATACTGTTAAATAATAATATTACTATCAATATATTATGGGGGTTTTTTAGTATAAATATATACCCCCCCCACCATTTATATTTTAATTTTATCTGCTGTTAAAGCGCGCCAGTCTTAGTTAAAAAAACTCCGTATTCAGTCCCATTAGTGCCAAAGGCTGGAGTTGAGTTATAGCTAAGGGTCCAAATAGATTTATTGGGCGAAGCAACTTCTACATTTAAAGATGGAACGCCCAATTGCACAGTAATATCTGAAAATGCAGAATCAAAGGACTTGAATGTCCATAGTTGAGCGACTGCAGCAGTTACTGCGTAATTCATATAAGCATCTACTTGCGGAGTCCTTGCAATAGCTATTGAAGGCCCATATGCATCATAATTAAAGTATTCAAAATTTACTGTGTAGTCGCTTGATTGAGTAAAACACTTTAATGGCAGGTATGTTGGAAGGCCTGCAACAACAAGGCCATTAGTATATAATTGCCAGTAGCTGGTGTCACTCGGTGGATATCCTGGATTTGGTCCCGCAATTCTTATAAATAATTGCCCTGCATTACCGTAAGGACTCCCTACTGGAATGCTAACAATTTGTCCTATATTATAAGAATTACCGTTGTTATATTCTCCTACGTAATTAGGGTACTCTCCGCTTGGCCCCGTGGGTCCTGCATCTCCAGTGGGCCCCGGCACACCTGGGACTCCTGCACCTCCAGTGGGCCCCGGCACACCTGGGACTCCTGCACCTGGAATTCCAGTTGGCCCTCTAACTCCCTGGAATCCTCTTGTTAATATCTCTATTGTATTATTTGTATTGCTCATGTGGTAACCTCGTCTAAAACGGTAATTTTCCCGCTCATTAAGTTTATTACTGAATTTCCATTTATTAACTCTAAATCGTATACATATTTTCCAGGAGTTAGCTGCTCTGTTTCAGTAACCGTAAGTCCAATTTCTATTGTTCCTAGGATGCCTCCTAATAGCATCCTGTTATTTTCGGTTGTTAGCTCTATCTCCGAAGATGGGGAATAATAGCTTTTCTTTATTTTCATCCTGCCAGTGAATCCTGTTATGTCCACTACTACACCGGACGTAAGCCACCTTATTGATTGAGTCCATGTAGAGCCTTTTTGAATAGTTAGGTCTATGTTTTTAGTAGCATCTACGACATTTGTTGTATCTAGCTCTATCGACATAGAAGATGGAGAATCTATAATAGAGAATGTTCCCTTATTGTACGGCAACCATATTTCTTTTGTGCCGTCTGAGGCAAGTTGAAATATATCCCAGTAATACATCCCGACATTTAGTTTAGATGTTACATCCCATCCAACCACAAACTCAGAAACACCTGGAGCGCCTGGATTTGGATCTGCAGACTGTTTAACTATTTCCCGCCCATCAAAAACCCTATTAGATAGAGTAAATAATAGTCTTTTAGTCCCAATTGGAAAACTAACAGTAAAACTTATAGTTTGACCTTTTACGTAAACAGACGGATCACGCAAAGACGATGGGGTTTGCATTGTTGGAACCAGAAAAATTCCTGGGTCAAATATATTTCCTTGTATAATTTCTTCCATATTAAGGTGTCCAGCTTGTAATTATTCCATTTACTATTGTTATTGTATGAGTTGTTCCAGATTGATCTACGAATGTTTTGTTGCCTGTTATTCCGCTGCCTATGCCTAAATTAGTCCTAGCTGTTGAGTTGCTTGTTAGGTCACTTAAGTCATTTGAAGCTTTTAAATATGTTGAGTCTAGTCCAGTTGCACTAACTCCAAGGTTAGTCCTTGCAACTGTAACGTTTCCAAGGTCACTTAAGTTGTTGGACTTCAATGGATAGTTAGTATCTAGTCCAGTTGCACTAACTCCAAGGTTAGTCCTTGCAACTGTAAGGTTTCCAAGGTCACTTAAGTTGTTGGACTTCAATGGATAGTTAGTATCTAGTCCAGTTGCACTAACTCCAAGGTTAGTCCTTGCAACTGTAACGTTTCCAAGGTCACTTAAGTTGTTCGATACATACAAATAATTGGTATCCATCCCAGTTGCAGTGACACCGAGGTTTGTTCTTGCTCCAACTTGAGTTGTAGCGCCAGTTCCGCCTCTATCTATTTCTATTGTTGAAGCGTTCCATGTTCCAGTTGTTACATTACCTAATGTATTTAAATTAGTGTTTCCAATATATGTGCCGGACGAAACACTAGTTAGCGTAGAGTTTCCTGCCTGAAAATAAGAAGAAGAAAAACCGTCAAGCAAATCGGCATTTAAATTGTTCACAATAGTACTAGATAAAACAGAAAATGGAGGAGTCCCATTTACTTGCGAAAGAGACAAAGAATTAAAAGTGGGACTAGAAGATGTTGCAATATCTTGCGGACCTGAAATGGTTATGCCACCGCTTGATGGAGTAATTATAATTCTGTTTGCGGTTCCATTTATGGATGCTGCTGTATACGTACCAGATGAGTTGCCTATCAATACCTGTCCAGATGAAGGCACCGAGTCTGTACCCGTGCCACCATATGTTGGAGCTATTACTGTGGCTTTCCATTGTCCAACTGTTACATTCCCTAACGTAGAGAACGAAGAACTACCAGTATATGTACCGCCAGCTAAACCAGACAGTACAGAGCTATATTGCTGGACATTAAATCCGGGAACTACTTGTAATAAAGATTGAGCTGCATTAACGTTTGCAGATGAAATTAAAGAGCTTCCGTAAGTAGATATATTTAAGTATGTCTTAAGATTTGAAAAAGTAGATCTCTCAAATACATTTGAGCCACCGTTTAATACGAAAAAATATCTCTCACCGTTTAATGTATTAGACGGTGAAGTTGCTGAATTAGCGATAGCCTGAAGGTACCCACTATATTGCTGGATATCTGTTCCTATCTGTAAACCTAATTTTGTTCTAGCCTGAGATGCGTTCTTAGTTACCCACTCCATAGATGAGCCAACTAAGTCTCCAATTATTATTGCGTCTTGTGATGGGGTTAGTGCGGCTAATTGATTTAAATTGGGGCCAGACGGCAATGAAGTAATGCCAAGAGATGTTCTGAGAGCTGATAGGTTATTTACCCCAGTTCCTCCGCTGGAAATACTTAACGGAGAAGAAAAAGAAACAGTGGACGAAAAAGTCTGTGGTTGTGTCCAAGTATTTGAAGAATTATTCTTAACGTATCTCAAGTTTGCGGAATCTATATTTAGGGCATATCCTCCAGAGGATATACTCGTTGAAGTGTTTGGCACAAAAACTCCACCAGGTGTTGAAAAAGTTATTGGAGAAGATATTGAATCAAATATTGAATTACTTAAGTCTATTTTTAATCCAGATCCAGATATTTCCGATGCGTTTAATAATTTATTTGAAGAAAGAGATATGTCTCCATTAAATACTCCACCAAGCAATGAAAAAGTTCCACCTGAATCAATCTTCCAGGAAAATGAGTTATATGAGTTTGTAGCAGCTGCACCTACGACACTTGATGGGGCAAAATAAATTTTGTTTGATGCTCCACCCATTATAACCATTTCTAAAGTAGATGATGACCCAAGTCCCACTCCAACTACTGATGGGGTTAGGTTTCCCAGGTTTACTCCTTTTGACGAGATTCCAGATGATGAAATATTTAATACCCCAGATAGAGGGGCAAATGTTGAGCCACTTTTAACCCATATTGTTCCATTTGGTTGACTAGAGAATGACGGAAATAAATTATCCCCTAAAATCAAAGAATTTGAATCTAGACCAGCGTAACCGTTAATTCCATTTTTTTCCGATATAGGTTGGTAGTTGCTAAAATTTAGTAAAACATTTGAGATATCTAGAGGTTTGGACTGTGAAAATGCATTTATCAATCCACTAGCAAAAACAAAAAATAAAATATAATATTTTTTCATTTTATTCCCCTAGTTTTTTCATAGTGACTCCATCGGGACTTGATACGTAAATATAAATTGGTTCATCTACTCCTAGAAATTTCTTAAGGGCCTGTATAGATGATTCAGACAAACTTAATATCCCAGATAGAGCCATATCTTCTAATTCTGAAAACACTTTGCTTCTTTGGCAAGCAGAACATCCAGGTTTATTAGGGTTCTTAGAATCCAGCAATTTATATTGCTCATACAAGTTAATTAATTCTGGAACGCTCTTGATGGCTTGGATTGAGGATACAATTGATAAAGCCTTTTTTTTTGTTATTATCATATTTTTCTTAATTCTATGTTAAGTAGTCCACTTAATAAAGGAGATGAAGTACGATACAGTCTGTGCTGTATTTGTAAACCATATTTTGACGTAATATTTATTAATGAATAATTACATGGCTTTAGAGAGTTATTTACGTAAATTTCAGCTTCCGGAAAAAAAGATGGATAACAAAAAATAAAATAATTATCATTGTCTTGGTTGTTTAATTGGTAATTTTTAAAAAACTCTGAATTCTCTGAACTAAGTAATAAAATATCTGACTCATCTACAGTAGTTTGTTTTACTGTACCAAAAAATAAATTAATGGCGTCAACAGGGTATGAAGCAAAAACGTCACTAGACGTATTTATTGATGCATCATTTTGCTCCGCTAAACTGAAAACCTCAGAACTTATTTTTGCCCAAGCCATTTCTAAATCTTTTGGAGACTCAAACATTAGCTCGATATTATCTGTTCTAAAAAAATTAGTAGAATTAACATTCGGAGCTCCAATCGGAATGTGTTCTAGCTCCCCCACTGAAGCGATTGAATAAAAAGTATCTATGGGGCCTACAGAATATTCGCTATCAAGGTCTCTTTGCATTACAAATATATTTTCGTCTATATTGTAATTAATGCTTACGTTTATTTTTAATAAAAAACCAGTCATGCCACTGATAGCCTTGTACATACCAGGCTGACTAGTTGTTGCATTTTGATAGCTTTTGCTTGTCTCTCTTTTTAATATTATTACCGTATTCATTATTGAGTATCTATATGTTATTTTATTTAACTACATAAAACAATTAAAGTTTTTTTGTTTATTGATATACTGCCTGTGTGCAGTCTCCCGAACCGCTTGCGCAACCTCCACTTCCTCCCCCTCCTGCGCCTGCTCCATCAAGTCCAGGCGGTCCAGGCGGTCCAGTTACCTCTGGTGCAGTTGATCCATCA
>Ga0102918_1000108_pt1 | contig 16625 bp, 7 predicted proteins | sample Colrivmeta1563A3_FD_78202 | JGI IMG/M metagenome (GOLD analysis project Ga0102918, IMG submission 78202) | Estuarine microbial communities from the Columbia River estuary - metaG 1563A-3 | ecosystem: Environmental > Aquatic > Marine > Intertidal zone > Estuary | place: USA: Columbia River Estuary...
ACTATATAGAAAATCAATTACCTACAAAATATTTTGGTTGTGCACATTTTCAAATTCTTATGTTTGTTTTTCCTCTAGATTTTGGTTTATTGATTATAATCTAAATTGTTACGAACAAAAAAATATACATTCTTTATGAGAAATATATGTTTATCAACTTTTGAACGAAATTATTAACCTCTACACTCCCCGTTTTTTTCTTTAATTCCCTGTAAATTTATCTCTGTCCCAATGGTTTCAACATTATGGATTTTACTGATGACTGTTGACTGAGTGTTGCCATATATAAATCAGTGTGTCATAATATTACTTTGCGTCCCTAGTGAAATTATGTTACTTTGCGTCCCTTCTATATTTCGTTCAAAAAGTTGATAAAACCACATAAGCCTTCTTTATATAGGGATGCAATCCCTACAAAAACTGAAAAATATACTCGCTTCTATGCACGATCTAGTAAAGCTCACAAAATTCACGTGCTTTTTTTGATCTAGTGTGTTCCCCAAAACTTTAGATCGTAAGATCATGATTTTAAAGCTTAATGCTCCAATACTTAGATCAATTTCATTTATCTAGCGTTCGGGACTCTAAGATCGTCGATATAAAATCTTGGTATAAAAAAGTAGAATCATCAACTATGGTTGTTTTGTTTTTTAGATCAAGTAGTAACAACGCTCACAAATCACTTTTCTGATAAGATCGATTCGATCTTAATTCTCCCATTGTTAATTAAGTCACAAGATCGAGTTCAGGCAACTTTCTCTCTGTCACCTACACGCTCTTTTTTTAGAACGCTCACAACTAAAAGGCTTTGATCTAAAGTAAGATTGTTCCCTTAAATAATATTTCAAACTTTTAGATTGCCGGTATAAAATCTGTCTTATTAAGTCGATAATCAGTGTTTGTTGTCTTGTTTTGTAGATTGTATGATGGCGGCGCTTAAAAAGTCTGCATTTATCTTATTAGCCGATATAACGCCTTGATATTTATCTTGACCAATGAATGAACACACATGGTTTACTTGGAAAGCTTTTTATTGGTTGAAATGAATGACCTAGGCTTTCTACACGAATTGAATATTTTAATCTTGGTCATTTAACCTCTAGTTAGATTAACATTAATCCCCAAAATTTGACTACTAGTGCGCAATCTCTGATTGGCTTACAAAATTTAATCCCACAATTTTGGCACCAATTAAATAGTTCTTTTCGGAACTTAAATCACAAAGTAATTACAATCAATCCATGTATTAACTTTAACTTCAATCCTCTTTATTTTCATAATCTTAAACTAATAGTTAAAAGTTTTTTGTCGATGAGATCTTTCAACACTTAATCCAGACTCCTACCGATGAATATTGAATTCAGTCTCCATAAATCAATTGGTTATTAAAAAACAACTTCTCCGATCAGTCAACTGATCTTAAACTCAGTTCTTGCATATCTCAGCTAGTCCTTTTTTTGACACCAACAATTTTGACAATAATTCCAAAGATAAGTGTAGTTTAATGAAAGTTAAATTAGTACACATCCAATAATTCAACAAAAACTGTTTTCACATGCATTTATTTAAAACTATTAATCATCAAAAAAAATTCAATACAAATATCATACATATTCATTTCCATGATTGATTTCGAGCGGCCGCAGAGAGCAGGGAACAGTGATTTTTGACATCCACTGACAGGTTGAAAATTAGGGATGACTATCGGCAAAGGAATTCTTTACTTTTACCATACCATTAATGATTTTGCTTTTACCAATAATTTACCATTATCAATAATTACCATTTTTGTTAAACATTACTATACCTTATTGGTAAAACTAAATTACCATTGGTAAACAAAATCCTTACCAATAAACTACCATATAATTTTACCAAATGGTTCACCGATAAGATTTTTACCAATAGCCATCCCTAGATGAAATGTTGCTTGAAATTAGCCGCCGTGCAGGGGGGTAAACACCACTTAGCGTTGACAGCCTTGCATAGCCAAGCAGATGGAGAGCCAGGCGGAAGGCCTGCGGACGGCTCCACGGCCAGGCAGGCTGACGGCGTAGAGAGGACAGCTGACGGCGTAGAGAGGACGGCTGACGGCGTAGAGAGGACGGCTGACGGCGTAGAGAGGACGGCTCACTGCTGCAGCTGGTCCGGGGCTATGCCAGCGGAATGTGCCGTGGCCTGGGCGTCGACGCAGAACTCGACTGGCGGTGATGACGTGAAGAAGGGTAAATGCGTGAAGGCTGCGTGTAGCATCACGTCTGGGTCACACCTGAAGTGACTACAGGCGTCGGGGAACAGACTGGACTCCAAGTCTGGGTAGTTGCCCACAGCACCAACAGGACTAACATCTGGCTAGCAACCAGATAGGCGATGATTAAGGTACGGCACTTGTCACCGGACCCCAGATCTCTCACAAGATGGTGGAAGCGAGCCTGGGGCTTGTTACTTGTTCCAGGGGTGTGTTGCTTTTGTTGTGAAGGGCAATGAATTGAAACAAATCTGAATCTTGCAGCTAGCTCTTAACCTCTAACCTATTAGGTATCTGTCGCTTCATGGTCAATTGTGAACTGAGCCAGTGATGCCAACCTTCGTTTGAAGAAAGTTGAACTTCAAACACAACCCTTCAAAAGTTGCTACATGTTTACTTTTAGCCATTTTTCTAAAAAATTTAACTTTTTACGATTATTTCTTTTTACTAATAATTATAATTTTTTTTTTAAAACAACAACCACTTAATCATATTATCTTTTTAACTTTTTTATTGTCTATTTAACATACAACATAATAAATACATATTTATTTTGAATCATATACTAATATTATTATTATTAAGTGATTTTTGAAACTTTTAAACATACTTAAAATAACATAAGGATGAAATGAAATGAAAGAGAACGTCTGAATCTATGACTTACAGTTTAAAGTCAATACATTAAGAATTATGATTAAAAAAAATTGTTGAAAGTTGGGAGAAAAAAATCAAATAGATTTAAAAAAAAATTGTCTATGGTTTTGCAAATAATCCTAAACAAATTCTAAATAGGACAAATAATGATTTTCAAAAAGAAGGATCTTACAAATTTTGTAATGTATAATTGGATCATATCAATTAGTCCACAACTTATTTAAAAACACTAATATTATTTTTTCCACTCACATTTTTTGCAAAAAAAAAGGATTATTAAAGAAAATATTCCATTTGGCTGCTGGGAATGTGTGGAAGAAAAGCATCAATTTAATTAGCCAAGAAGAATGGTGAAACCAAATAATAAAAACGAAATTTCCTGTTATTGACAATAACTTTGAATTTTAATTCTGTAGACAAAAATCACAAAGTTAATATTTGTTGAGATAACCTTCATAAGTACAGTATGGGTCCCTTACTTAGTCCTTTGCCATTGAATAGTCCTTAACTACAGTGCTTTTGGTTTCATATTGCAAATGAACATTTTTGAACATATCTTCCAAAATAATCAATCCTTTTCATCAAAATTTACACCAAAGCTGGGCTATACCTATGGCTTTCTGTTTGTAAAATTACAGATTTGTAGCTAAAGAGCTTTTTGAGTTATGAAATAAAGTTTAAAAAAAGGGGCCTATTTTGTTTTCGGTTTCATATTGCAAATTTGAAAAGAACAAGACTTTTTCCACAGAAAAACTTCAAATAAACACGTTTTTCAGGCATTTATGGAAACTTCAGGATGTTTCCTTTCCATTGATGCCAAAAATTTTGAAAGATTTTTTTTTGAATGGAAGAAATAAGCAAATAAAAAAGATGACTTTGTTAATTTTAAGAAAATTACAAAAAAATTCATTTTGGGAAAAATAAAGACTTTTGGACATTTTCAGCTTCAGAAATCGATTTTTACCATTGAAATTTATAATAACAATGTGTTTGGGTGGAGATTTTTTGTTTTTAAAAGAAAATATTGAACAATATGTGCCAAAAAATGACTTAACTTTAAAAGACAGGAAAAATTGTGTACAATGAAATTGTTTCTTAAAGTTCATAATTAAGAAGGAGAACGACCTTGTTTGTTCATTCCTTAAGTAGGAGTTCAAAAAAATATGCCGTTTTTTAAATATAGCGATATTTGTGAAGTCAGTTTTGTCTAAAAAACCGCTCTAACCATGGCAAAATCTGCGCATACATAAGTTCCAAAGTGGTATTTTAGACAAAACTGACTTCACAAAAATCGCTATATTCAAATAACGGCATATCTTTTTGAACTCCAATTCCAATTCCAAAATTTTTGGCATCAATGGAAAGGAAACATCCTGAAGTTTCCATCAATGCTTTAAAAACGTGTTTATTTGAAGTATTTCCGTGGAAAAAGACTCGTTCTTTTCAAATTTGCAATATGAAACCAAAAACAAAATAGGCCCCTTTTTTTAAACTTTATTTCATAACTCAAAAAGCTCTTTAGCTACAAATCTACAATTTTACACACAGAAAGCCAAAGGTATAGCCCAGCTTTGGTGTAAATTTTGATGAAAAGAATTGAGTATTTTGGAAGATATGTTCAAAAATGTTCATTTGCAATATGAAACCGAAAGCACTGTAATATGGAGTGTGCAGTTTCACAAGTCAAGTAAGCTGTGACTTCCCAGGTACCAAAAATGATTCTTAATATCATTTGTTATGTTGAATAAATGTAAATTGAGGAAGGTTTTTGGCAGAAAAAATATCATCCCCTATTATTATTGTTGAACAATCTAATTTATTGTATCTTTAAACCCATTTTGCTGCTTGTTGTTTTTTAAATATTGATTTTCATACCAGTTGATAGTTTTACCTTTGAACCGTAACATATTTGACTGATCAATCTGTAACCATAGGGCTGTGACGCGAAATTTTAATCCTAATTTAATCCAAGGTCCAATAATTTGCAAAGAAATGAAAAAAATCAAGCAAATATTTAAAGCTGGAAACTAAATTGTTTTTAAAAAAGCAGAAAAAATGCCATATTTGGCATATTTTGAAAAATGTATTTAAAACTAATATCAAATTTGGTTAAGAATGCACCAAGGGGTTAGTTTTCACAATTGTATATCAGCATTAACTCTAGCTGTCTGATTTAATGAAAAATTGGGTTCTTCACCAGTATTTTTAAACAAGAATTCATAATTTGATGAACAATTCAGTTCTAGTTATACTTCAATTAGATTAAAAGGACGTGAGGGTGATAAACGCTGGTGACAAAATAAGGCTTGTGAGCTAATAGGGGGTTTTGCAAGATGTTTGGCCTACTCAATAAGATACTCAACTCGTTTGGGCTCGATAGACATCCCTACTGAAATACGGGTCTGACTAGTGTTTCTAGTATTTTCAGTCAACCTTAAATTACAGGCTTTTGCATGGAAATTTGCCGCAACTTCTCTACCCTTTATAATATGATATTAAAATTATTTTTTTATGTTCCCATCAATTTTTAAAGTAACTTTACCTATTTTTAACATTCATACCTCAATGATTTTCAAAATATTTTCTTTTTTTTCCCTTTTGGGTGCTTTAATATGCTCTAAATTCATATTTTCATCACTTTTAATTCAATAACAATTTTATAAATTATTTCACCTATTAAAAGGGGCCTTTTTTAGGGATAAAATAGCAAAATACCTAAGCTTCTTGGATACGTCTAAAAGCAGCTAGGAAAATTGTTTTAAAGCATAGAATTTCAATAGACAAAGGAGTGGAACATTTAAAAGCTTCAAATTTCACACCTTTACTTTCAATTTTTAATGTATTTAAAATTCATCATTTATCATTACTTGGCTCATATGAATGATAACAAAGTGTGTCATCGCACACTAATGTTTTTTTGAGTGGTTATCACAGAAAATTCCAAAATTTGGTTAATTTTATGCATAAATTTCAGAATCCAATGGATTATGTACTGTACTAGTTCTACTCCCATTTAGTGGAGAAAGGACTTTGTTTTGATATGTTAATGACCCAAATAGAAGTTGTTTACACATGCCATGAATAAATACACAGTCTGTGATGTAATTTTACACTGTAGAAAGTTCATAAAAGGAGAGAACATGTGCTCTCAGCAGATGTGCTGAAGAGATAATCTCTGACATAGATCAGTCCCTTGTGGGCCGTGTAATAAGATGGGTTTTCTTATGAAATGGTTACAATAGTACAAATGTACACAGCCTATTTATTAAGTAATAGGTCTTGTAAAGATACACAGTATTTCTAGCTGGGTAAGGATGTGGTATTCCTGTGTATTATTGTGTCCTGCTCATTTTCCTTAAGGAAATAATTTTTCAACATTACAATTTCAACATCTTGGTCACAGTTTTTATTTCTAAGAAATTATAAGAATTGATGAAAACTCCCTATGACTATAACAGCCTTTACTAGGACCACTTTTTGCTAAGAGATTTTGCATAGCCTACCATGAAAAATTAATGTAAAAAGAATTAAAGTGTAAGAAACAAAAAAATTCTAAAGTTTACACAGTTGCATTTTAAACAAAGTATAAGCACATTTTATAAAATTTCCATGGTTAGCCTGAAAGCTAGAAAAATAGCAGGTTGCCAGGCCTGATCTAGCATCCTATATAGCCATCTAAAATGAGTACAATTTAAAGAAAAAAAACTTATGTTTCTTGCCCCAACAAACACAGGAGTGAAATATTCTTAAAAAAAATTACCAAATCATACTCTTTGATAATAGTGATTGTTTTGAGCAGTATGCTTTGTTCTTTGGGTTGAATTGGTACATATGATAAGTTCTATCTAAATAAAGAGAGAGTTCTTTCTTTTTGCCAAGTGAAGAGAGATTGAGGACTTGAGTCACTTAGCTAGAGGGAGGAACTGTTACAAGATCAGGTCTTTTCCACTCAGGGTTTTATTTAATTGACTTGAGTGAAATCTTAAACTCCTGTGTTTGCTGGGGCAACTTTATGGTGAAGAAGACATAAAAAATTTCATAATAAAGAAAGTCTTTTTTCACAGAAGCAAAAATGTTGCAGTTTTATTCATTATAAATTTAAAAAGTTGCTGTTATAGGCATGAAAAATTAAAAAGTTGCCAAGTTGAACTTTAAAATTTTTAGTTGACACTGGGCTTAAAAAGTTGAAATTTTTTCACAAAAAGTTCAACCAAAGTTAATCAGTTGCCATCCCTATATGTGGAAAGCAAGGGGAGCCTAATATCACCTCCTATAATCTAGAAACCCGGCAAGAATTTGGGGCTCCTAACTTTTCTCTTGAAAAAAAACATTTAACCCATTGCTATAGGAAAGGAACAACAAAGTTATATTAGAAAACAATAATATTTTTGGATTCAACTGTATTTATTAATATGTCACAATTTTATGACAATATAAAATATAAATAAGGTTAATACTTAATGCGTTGATATTGGTTTGGATAGTTTGGCTTGTTTTTTATGTTACTTTTGTTTTGGTTTTTTATGTTAGTCTTAATTTGTTTTTGTGTGTTAATGTTGGTTTGATTTATAACAAAATTTTTTAGGTTATTTTTGAGTTTGTTTTCTTAATGTTAACATTGTTTTGGCTAAATTTGGTTCAAAAACATTTACAAACTTAAAAAAAATTCACTATGAAATGAGTAATACAAGGAGGCTGGGGCTATACAGGGCTGACCAGTTATTTTGTTGCGTCTTTCTAGTCTGTGTATAGGAGGAGTGGGGGGGGGCAAGAGATCAGCTGATTTGACACACACACACATACACACAAGTACTATAGTACAGTACAGTGAAATCCACCATGGAAAACGTTTATAACCATTTGAGCTCCAAAGATCTGGACCCTCAATTTTTGAGGTGCGCCGTTTTGGCCAAAAAAAAGTGTTTTTCCCCTTTTTTGGGGGGAAGGGGGGGTCCAATCAAACTAACACCCCTTATTGGGGAGGTGAGGAATCATCCAAGGAAGCTTCAGACCATATTTCACAACGCTAAGTTGAAAACTTAGGGAGTTATGGGCCTAAAACCGAAATTGTAGTCAATCAATCAAAAACTTTGTCATTTTACGAAAGGAAACACAAATAAATAAATAAAAAATTCATTCCCTTGATGAAGAGGGTTGCCCGGGGACGGCCATTTCTGTTCCAGCAGGATGGGGCTCCATGCCTTACGGTTGCAAAAACGGTCCGGTTTTTTCAAGAATCTGGCATCAATCTCCTAAAACCGAAGTTTTGGCCGCCTAATTCGGCGGACCTTAATCCTTTGGATTACTTTGTCTGGGGGGTTGTTGAAAGACGATCTAACGCAGCCCCCCACAACACCAAAGAGCAGCTGCGGGATGGGATTCAGTCCGCATTCTGCGGTTTGGAACGAGCCGTCGTTGCGAACAGTTGCTGTCGCTTCCAGGCCTGTGTGGAGGCCGTCATTGCTGCCAACGGAGATTATTTTGAATAATCATGTTTTGTGCATTGCCATAATCATTTGTACCAATGTTCATTTATTTTGATAAAGAAATAATGTCTCCAGACCGATCTTTGTGTTGTTTTTTTTTGCGACGAAATAACTGGTCAGCCCTGTAATTCATAGCCCTCCTTCAGTAAACCCACAAAATTAATCTTTGTTTCCAGATAGTCTTGTGTTCACAAAGTAGTCTAAGGATGACAATTTATAATCATAAGAAATCCTGTTTCATCTAAAAAAAGTTATGTTGTGTTCCAAAACTATTGAAGAAGGCTAAAGATCAATTGAAATTTCCATGGCACAAACTCATAAGAGAAAACCATTCAAAAATAATTATTTTGGTCACAAACAAATCATTTTGTACCAAACCTAAGTGCCCCCAGTAATACAGAAAATTCATTGAACTTGGCATGCTTCATATTCTATTTTAATGATAAACTGTTAATAATTTGATTTTATTGTAATGATAAAGATACAAAAAAAATGAAAGATTGCAATAATTTGTTGTTTTAACACTGCTATTATCTTAATAATCTAAAAATGTGGCCTTCTATAAAATTGCATTTCTAGAAATAAATGCTTTAACGAGATGTATCCATCACTTCTTAACCCTATTTTGGGGGGGGGGCCGATTCGGCCCCCCCAGCTAGTCTCTCCGCTGCTATTCATCAGAAAAAAATCACAGCGGTCTGTAACTCGGTGACTTTTCCCCAATCGATATTGAGATTATCCACAAAAAAATTTGGCCTCATAACTTTAGCCGTTTGGCCTCCAAAGGCCGTTTGTTGAGGCTAACTTTTTACAAAATAAGCTTCATCTATCACAATACAATGAAAATGTGTTTATAAATCACTCTTTTGCATGTTTTTTGATAAAGAATCATTACTTCAAGTTTAAATGAGGTCTAATTGAACAAAAACTGGCCTCTAATAGTTGAGGTTGGCCTCGAGGACAGCAAAGACGACATTTTTATTTTTGATGAAATTATTAAAAAAAATGATAAAAATGCACATTATTGTAACATCTTTTGATAAAAAAATAAAATTTGACTTTGTTTCAATGTTTTCATTCCTCAAAAAGCTATTTTTAACCGATTTTTAAGTTTTAAAAAAATATCAAAAAATGCAAAAAAAAGGTCAAAACAAAGACAACATTTGTGCGTTTTTGGTTGCCTCCATGGCCTCTAAATCAATATGAACGTCCTCCAGAAGGTAATAAATATCAATTTAAACCGTTTTACTGAACTATTTGTAATAATTTTAGAAAAAGTATCAATATAATCTGGAAACACCAGAGTTAACATTATATAGTAACTTGACCTCACATTTTGGCCTCTAGAGGCCGTTCTAATGAAGATTTTCGAAAAATATATTTTTTGGCCTCTTCATTATGACCAGGGTAGGATATGTACCAAAAAACAGGTTCCTATCTAAAAAAATGTGGATTTTGGATACCCACCCCTAATTTTAAGTACACTTTCAAATCATTCACCTTAAGTTCACCCCAATATTTTAACTTTTAATATTGACCTCTATGATAAGGGATCAAAATAAATATACAAAAATTTATTATAGCTTTATGTTCAAAACCAAAGAAATCAATTTTCAGCAATCAACATTAATTTTTTGGTTCTAGTTTTGATTGTGGCATGACAAAAAATCTGAGATGTATATTTTTGGTTGTTGTATTAATTTATTCTTGGCAACTCTTCATTCATGAAGACCAAGAGAGAGTGGCAGTTGACCTGAAAAACACAGAGAAACAAACCAACAGGCAATGTAGCCATTAGCCAACTAACATTTCTTAATTGAAATAGAGGAGAGTTTATATTTTTGCGTTATAGCACAGGAAAGCTTTTATTTCTATAGAGTAAATATCATCAGTTTTGTATGGTTAAAAAACAGTGATAAAACTTAAAGCTCTTCCCTAGTTACCAAATAACCTAAAATAAACCTGTTTTCAACCGTTGCAGAAACATTACCAAAATGTTTCTTCAATGGTTGATAACTCAAACGTTTCTGCAACCGTTGTTATAACCTTAATCAAACGTTTATACAACCGCTGGTAAAGCGTTTTCTTGTAACGGTTAAAAAAAAAACTTTTTTGGAAGTTATTCTAGGTCTTTACATTTTCAAACCGTTGATAAACAACATGTTTTAACATTTTTCACAAAACAAAAATGAACCATTGTTTTTTTAACTGGAACAAAACGTTTCTAAAACGTTGATATTTGGTTTGTCTTAAACCATTAATTTTTATGGTTTTTTAAACGTAAATACAACTGTTTTATACATGACTGAATTTCAACCGTCAATTAATAACCTCAAAACAACCAATTCACAACCATTCCAAATGGTAATTTGTTGATTTTAGGTGTTTCACCCACATAATAAAAAGGTTATTTTTCAACACCAAATCAACGGTTGATTTTACAACCATTCTCAAACGTTTCAGTAACGTTTTAAAAAGGTTTTTAAAAAAACGGTTTCTGGATTCAACCTTTTAAATGAAAATTTTTTTAAACGTAATATCAACCGTTTTCGAATAACCTGTTTTCAATTGTTAATCAAAAACCTTAATACAACCAATTGACAACCATTCCAATTGGTAATCTGTTGATTTTAGGTTTTTCACCCACATAATAAAAAGGTTATTTTTCAACACCAAATCATTGGTTAATTTTACGACCATTCTCAAATGTTTCAGTAAGGTTTTAAAAAGGTTAATAAAATAACGTTTCCTGGATTCAACTGTTTAAATGAAACGTTTTTGAAACACACTATCAAACGTTTAAGGATAATCTAATTTCAACGGTTAATTAAAAACCTTAATACAACCAATTATCAACCATTCCAATTGGTAATCCGTTGATTTTAGGTTTTTCACCCACGTATTAAAAAACTTATTTTTCAACACCAAATCAACGGTTGATTTTACAACCATTCTCAAACATTTCAGTGGCGTTTTAACAAGGTTAATAAAAAAACGATTTCTGGATTCAACCATTTAAAAGAAACGTTTTTAGAACGCAATATCAACCGTTTAAGGATAACTTAATTTCAACGGTTAATTAAAAACCTTAATATAACCAATTATCAACCATTCCAATTGGTAATCCGTTGATTTTAGGTTTGTCATTCACATAATACAAAGGTTTTTTTTCAACACCAAATCAATGGTTAATTCTACAACCGTTCTCAAATGTTTCAGTAACGTTTTTGAACCATTTTAAACAGTTTTATTCTAAACTGTTTAAGTCCTAAAAAAAGAACATGTGTATCACTAATACTCCTCAATTGATCACAGGCATGGAAACTTAAATGGAAATTAGGGACTTGTGATTTAAGTTTTCATTCAACCAGATTTAGCTACCCTAGTAACCAAATATGGTTCCTGGAACGTTTGTGAACGTTCATTTCAAACCAAAAACAAACGTTCTAAACAGTTTCTGAACGTTCATTTTGAACCAAAAAAAACCTTTCTGAACGTTCAAGGAAAGTTTAAATTACACACTTTTGAACCGTTTTAAACAGTTCAATTTCAACCCTTTTGAAACCGTTTTAAAACGTTTCCAAACGGATTGGAACGTTCCAATGCGTTTGGAAACGTTTTAAAACGGTTTTAAATGGTTTAAAATTGAACCATTTGAAATGGTTTAAAAGTGTGTAATCTAAACGTTCCTTGAACGTTCAGAAAGGTTTTTTTGGTTCAAAATGAACGTTCAGAAACCGTTTAGAACGTTCTTTTGGTTTAAAATGAACGTTCACAAATGTTCCCGGAACCATATTTGGTATATTAATAAGTTGAAATTCATTTTAACAATAAATATATCAGGTATTCCTATTCGGGGTATTCCTCTGTGTTGAACACCATGAAACAGATTAGATAAACCAAAGTTTGCCTAATATTGCGCGCACACATACATAGTTAAATGACAAGTTGGAACTTGTCAGGTAAGTGTATAAAATTAAAATACATATATGTGAGTAAAAAATAATTAAAACTTGCAAAAACAATTTCTCTACATTCAAACCAACTAATCCCAACATCTTATCTTTTTCCTTACTAAAAAAGTTAAAAACTTTTCACATGTCAAAAATTATAATCTTTTTGACAATCCTGTTAGTGCCATCTATTTTTATGTTTATAGAATTTAAACGGTTTGAAATCGTTTGCAACCAAACGGTTTGAAACTGTTTGTAAACAAACGGTTTGAAACCGTTTGTAACCAAAGGGTTTGAAACCGTTCATAACCAAACGGTTTGAAACCGTTCGTAACTAAACTATTATAAACCAAACCAATTTGAATGATTATAGAAACGTTCAGAAACAATACCAAAAAAAAAAAAACCAAAATCAACGTTTCAAAACCAAACCATTTGAAACCAAACACAATTAAACGTTTCAGAACGTTTCAAAACCAAACCATTATAAACCAAACAAATGCGGACGTTTCAAAATGTTACAAAACCAAACCATTTAAAACCAAAAAAATTAAACGTTTCAAAACTAAACCATTTTAAACCAAACAAATGCAAACGTTTCAAAACGTTTCAAAACTAAACCATTTTAAACCAAACAAATGCGAATGTTTCAAAATGTTACAAAACCAAACCATTTGAAACCAAAAAAATTAAACGTTTCAAAACGTTTCAGAACCAAACCAATACAAACCAAACCAATGCAAACGTTTCAAAACGTTTCTAAACCAAACCAATGCAAACGTTTCAAAACGTTTCTAAACCAAACCAATATAAACCAAACCAATTCAAACGTTTCAAAACATTTCCAAACCAACCATCAAGAACCAAACCAAAATAAACGTTTCTAAGCCGTTTCAAATGGTTTGGTTTGCAATGAACGTTCACAAACCGACTGTGAACCATAATTGGTTACTAGGGTAATTAGTTGATGTTATAATTATAAGATGCCTTTGAACTGTGATCAATAAATATTATAACCATAAATTACCCCTGCTTCCAACTAAACCTCACCTGCCCCCCACTTCTTAAGCTTTTTTTTAATACACAAACCCAAAATTCCTTATATACCAAAAATTATAAAAAAAATTCTATTGCTCTCAGAGCCATCTGGTGTTGTTATTTACAATACATAAGACCTAAATGTCGTCTTCACTTGGATTTGGAACAACCTACTATTGAAACGTTTATAATTGGTTGAAATAAAACCTTTTTTCAACTGTTCCCGTTTTCTTATCGTTTAAGAACGTTTTTTAATAACCAAAATGAAACCGTTGAAAAAATTCCTTAATATAAACTTTGATTAAAGGTTATAAAATATCCATTTTAAAACAGTTTAAAAACAAACTCTAACTTAACATTTATGGATGGTTATAAAAAAACCTGAATTCAACCGTTTCCAAATGAGAAATGGAAAACCTAAATTCAACCATTCTAAAAACGTTTACAAAAAACGTATTTTTAACTGTTTATAGTAAACCTAAACTGAACATTATTGAAACCTTTTTTAATAACCAAAATGTAACTGTTGAAAAAATTCCTTAAAATAACCTTTGATGAACGGTAAAAAAATAACCATTTGAAATAGTTTAAAAACAAACTCTAACTTAAAGTTTATAGATGGTTATAACAAAACCTGAATTCAACCGTACCCAAATGAGAAATAAAAAGCCTAAATTCATCTGTTATAATAAGGTTTACAAAAAACATATTTTGAACCGTTTATAGCAAACCAAAAATAAACATTATTAAAATGTTTTTAAATAACCAAAATTTAAACTTTGAAAAAATTTCTCAAATTAACCATTGATGATTGGTTACAAAATAACCATTTTAAAACAGTTTAAAAACAAACTCTAACTTAATGTTTATAGATGGTTATAACAAAACCTGAATTCAATTGTTCCCAAATGAGAATTAAAAAACCTAAATACAACCGTTCTAATAACGTTTACAAAAAATGTATTCTAAACTGTTTATAGTATACCTAAAGTAAACGTTATTAAAACATTTTTTCAAGAACTATGATACAACTGTTTGCATATAATCCTGATAATAACCTCCCTGTGACGGTTACAAAATAACTGTAAAACCGTTAAAAATCCATAAAAAATAATAAACGTTGAATGTTCATTCATTTTGTTCATAAAATGTTGAAATGAAACCTCATCTCAACCGTTTTTACAATAACCTAACACAAACCAATTTTCAATGGTTGCTGTAAAACTTTTCTAAAGAAGGTTTTTTTCTTTTTGAAACGTTTCTAATACGTTTTAAAATCAACCGTTTAAAACAAAACCATTTTAAAACATTAATTTTAGGTTTTTTTATAAACCATTGGAAGGAAACGTTTGTACAACCATTTTTCAACCGTTGTTTGGTAACTATGGTAATTCTCATGGGTGTAAATATACAAAAAAATAGATTTATCATTTACAATAGATCATTTATTAAATGGTTAATTTCTTTTAAACAGATAATTGACTCCGTATTATGAATGCAAGTGATTTGAAGAAAACAAACATATTACACGGCTTTTCATTTGTTTGAAAAATGGTGATAGTGTTTTAACAACTTTGGAAATAAATTCGATGTTTTTTTGCGCTAATATCATAAAATGACTGCGATAGCATCAATAACTTTTCTTTGTCCCTCCCGCCAGGAACAGCCCCACATTCTTCCCCCACAAAATTCCGATTTTTTCGGAAAATCATTTAACCATGCTAGAGAATTAAGTGTCCCAAAAAATTAACCTCTTGTAAAAATTTAAAATACAATATGTTGTGGTTTGGTCATCTTGATGGCAGAAATCTTATATATATATATGTAGCTTCTTAAATTCCTATAGTTCTACAAATTCAAAATATACATAAAATTTAATATCACTTCTTAAGCCAAATGTCAACAAGCAGATAAATAAATCTAAACTTCAAAATATTGCCTTCCTTATGACTATTTAAAAATTCTCAAGCTTAACCTTAAACTAATTTACATTATAAACTCATAAAAATTCTTTTCCTTATGCTATTCATATGTCTTATAGTTTGCCTTACAGCTCATAAGGTGAACTTTAAATTAAATTAAATATATATAACGGTTATTACAAGTACAGTTTTTCTTAAAGATAAGGCTAAATAAATTAAACCTAAAATATCCATTAAATCTTATTGAGATATATTTGGTACACCCCTCATCCTTCCCTCGCTCACTCCTACCAAAAGATCAGCTGATTAACAAGGCAATATAGAAAGCTAATTGCCAAACCTTAAAGAAATTAATGTCTTGGCCGCCAAAATAGTTGTCCAATCACTTTCCCTTAAAAAAATACATCAATCATGAATAATATATATTCATATATGAAAAAAATCTTAAAAATATTATACATACATTTAAAGAATTATTTTCATGTAATACCAAATAATAATAATATAATACCAAAGCTCACAAAAAATATTTGTATTGGCCGGCAAAATAGTCTTTCTTCAATTAGAAAATAATTAAACTTACCTTGGAATTGAAATGTTAAATAAAAAAATCCAATCACTTATAACATATATTTATCATGATAAATATATATATTATTTTTTTACATTGCTCAGAAATAACATACTTTTAAAATTAGATGTATTTTAGCAAAGATTTTGTGTTGTTTGGGAGTTGGCAATATAATTACATACATAACGACTCAAGACGAAAAATTTTCGTTCATAAGTCTTAGGAAGATTGATTTTCTAGGTTACTGAATGATAATCTACCTTAGTACGTATACCAATTTGAATGTTTTAGATCTAAGTTAGACTATTTATACCAGCAGATGTCCAATCTAGAATTTTGCAATTCAAAACGAGCTTGTAAAGATCGAACATTACATTTGATTGTATGAATATCTACATTAGTAGGAAATAGAATTTGAATGTAATATAATCTAGATAAGATTTATTATACAACCAGATGTACACAAATTAGTACATCTGTTCTAAGCTAGATTGATTTATATAATGAATGTTTAGAAATAAGATTATGGGCACAATGTTTTCGATCTTACAGTTTTTGTAGGGTCTTTTGGTGATGAACAAAGTTTTACGATTAACGAAGAGGCTGTCACAACAACTTCAGGTAAATAATATTTGAATTTGTTTTATATAGGAGGGATGTACTGCAGCATTGTGGTTCACGTCTTGTGGATCTTGGTCAAGTTCTACTTGTCATGGGCGTGTGCTTATTATCTATTTAAACAAACCAGAT
>Ga0102918_1000111_pt1 | contig 16452 bp, 10 predicted proteins | sample Colrivmeta1563A3_FD_78202 | JGI IMG/M metagenome (GOLD analysis project Ga0102918, IMG submission 78202) | Estuarine microbial communities from the Columbia River estuary - metaG 1563A-3 | ecosystem: Environmental > Aquatic > Marine > Intertidal zone > Estuary | place: USA: Columbia River...
AAAGTTGCTAGTCCTTGGTAATGGAAGAAAAAGCCCCAATAAAATAAAAAGCCAATCTGGCTGAGTATACTGACCCACATCACGAAGTGCAAGACAGTTTCAAAAAAGGTACAGCGTTCCTGATGGTATTTGACTTCATCTATAATTTCATGAACGGTACGCGTCAGCAAAATGGCGATAAAAAAGGGCAAGACCTCATAGTCAAACCAATAAAACAACAATAAAGTGAACTGCAACATACCCGAACTCAAGATCAAGATGCGGTGCGTCTTTAATTCTTGGTCGGAAATGTCTTGACGGGCAATACCTGCATGCGTATAAGCATCGAAAGACCATGCCACGACAAAAACGGAACTACAAATCAGAATCAGTAAGGCGAGTATTTGCGGGTCCATTTTCATGCTGTTAAGATAAAAAGTACGTCAGTACAAATATCAACATACATGTGGAAATATTGAGGTATTGTGTCCAGAGTTTTGCACTTTGATTTTGTTTGACTTTGTAAAGCAACAGCGATTTATAACAAATCACAAGCAAAGCCACAGCGTATATCCATTGAAAGTGGGATTCCTGTGCAAAATAACAGGCGAGTAAAAAAGAACTCCAGTTGACGAGTTGTAGTATCCGAATGGTTTTGGACACACCAAAAATGATGGGCAAAGTTTGAAGTTGGTGCTTTTGGTCGTGTGCGATATCTGTGATGTCGCGGATGACACTACCATAGCCCACCTGAACGGCCATAAACCAAAATAGAAACTGAATTTCGGTCGTCGTAAAATGACCTGCACCAAGCGGAATAAGCGCAGCCCAAGACAGCCCAATGAGGATATTCTTGACGAGTAAGCGTTTCTTGAACTGAAATTGAAGCTTCACAAAAGGAAGCTGCACTTGGTAAAGGGCACTTAAAAAAGCGATCCAACCAATAACAGACCACTGAAAAAAAGTGAGATAAGGAAGAGCAAAAAATCCTAAAATGAGGGCTTGAAGTATAAAAACGCGCTGCGCACCTTTTTTAAACGGCGCGCGCCAATCAAAAATATAAAGCAGCCAAGTGCCTGAGAAGGCCATGTATTGGGTGGCGAGTGCAGGCATCCAAGTTGTTTGTTGCACCACGAGTTGCCCCACGCCTACCAAAGAAATAGTCGCAAGAATAAATAAGAATTTGATCAGCACGGAACTATGAATGGCCCATTTCATTTGTTAAAAATGCGCATTTCTATAAAATACAGCAAATTGATGTTTGCAGTTGTGTCTATTGCTGTTGCGAAAAACGCAAGTAAAATATTTATGTAAAGATGATAAAGAAGTTTAACTATTAATTAATACAAAAAGCCTTGCTGATTCTCTCGGCAAGGCTTTCTTTGTAATATGAATTTGATCAATAGAGAACTCAGCTGGCTTTCTTTTAATGAACGCGTCCTGCAAGAAGCCATGGATCCAACTGTTCCACTCACCGAGCGCATACGCTTCTTAGGCATTTACTCCAATAACCTCGATGAATTTTTCAGGGTGCGCGTGGCCAACCTCAAGCGTATTATTGAAGTCAAAAACGAAAAAGTGCAAGGTTTCAAAGGTACGGCTGAAGACCTCTATATTGAAATCAGAAAGGTGGTGCTCAAGCAACAGCAACTCTTTGAAAACGCCTATGAACAAATCAAAGCCGAATTTCAGAAGGACAACATCCATTTCATCGACGAAAGCGCCTGTACTACCCTTGAATTAAAAGAACTCGACGACTTTTTCCACGAGCAGCTCAAGCATGCGATTTTCCCGATCTTGCTCGACAAAAAAAGACCGCTTCCTAAACTCCGAGACTATTCCATTTACCTTGGGGTCAAAATTGTCAGCAAAACCAAAGTGCGATATGCACTCATTCAGATCCCGACCGAGTATAGCCGCTTTTTTATCTTGCGCAAAGGCGAGCAAACCAATGTTATTCTCATTGACGACATCATTAGGCTTTATTTAAACGAGATTTTTGCGGTGTACCAAGCCGAGCAAATTGAAGCATTTACCTTCAAATTCACGCGCGATGCCGAACTCGACCTCGACGACGACCTCTCGTTGTCTTTCTTCGAAAAAATCGAAAAAAGCTTGAAGCAACGCAAAAAAGGACAACCCGTTCGCTTTGTATACGATGCGCAAATGCCCAATGACCTCTTGTTGTTTTTATTGCAGCAACTCAACCTCAAAAAAGGCGTCAATACCATTCCTGGTGGGCGCTACCACAACTTCAAAGACTTCATTCGCTTCCCTGATTTTGGAAACACTAGCTACCGTTTCCAGCCGCAAATTCCGTCGCCGCACCCCGACTTCATGAATTGCAAAAGCCTGATTTCTAAAATCAATACCAAGGATGTTTTATTGCATTTCCCGTATCAGCAATTTGACCATGTAGTTGATTTACTGCGCGAAGCCAGCCTCGATGCCAAGGTGAAGGAAATTAAGATCAATATTTACCGCGTGGCCAAGAATTCTGAGGTCATGAACGCCCTGCTCGCTTGTATTTTCAATGGCAAGCAGGTCACCGTTATTTTTGAATTGCAAGCACGCTTTGACGAAGAAAACAACCTTTGGTGGAGCAACCGCCTCAAAGAATACGGCGCTAACGTCATTTACGGTCTACAAAACCTAAAGGTACACTCCAAGCTGTTGCAAATCAAACGCAGCTCGGAAGGGAAAATCTCTTACATCACTTATATCGGAACAGGTAATTTCAATGAAGCTACGGCAGGTATCTACACCGATCTTGGCTTGCTTACCGCCGACAAAGAAATATCATTGGAAGTGAGCCGTGTGTTTGGCATGCTCGAAAACAACTTAGAACGACACGCCTTCAGGCACTTATTGGTCTCGCCTTTCAATACGCGCCGCAAATTAATGGCCTTGATTGAAAGAGAAATCAAGTTTGCTAAGGCCAAAAAACCTGCGCATATTCGCCTGAAGTTCAATAACCTTACGGATATCAAAATGATAGACAAACTTTACGCAGCAAGTAAAGCAGGTGTGAAAATCGAACTCATCATTCGCGGCATTTGTTGCCTCAAACCAGGTGTCAAAGGCCTCAGCGACAACATCACCGCAATTAGCATCGTGGACCGCTATTTAGAACACGCGCGCTTCTTTATTTTCAGCAACAACGGCAAGCCCGAGTATTTCATCTCGAGTGCCGACTGGATGGAACGCAATTTGGACCAACGCGTGGAGGTCGGCACCATTCTCAAAGACCCCGCTATTCAGCAACAAATCGACCTCATTTTTGAATACCAATTGAAAGGTAGCGTCAAAGCCAGAAGCATTTCTGCAGACTACAAAAATGCATATTCCAAACGCAACCTGCCGCCTTTTCATGCACAGCGCGAGTTGTATGAACACTACAAAAGACTTTCAGAAGAAATAACGAAGTAAGCCCAATTTTTGCTTGAGTGTTTGGAATTCTTCTAGGGGTTGATACGCTGCTTTTCCTTGCTTTTCGAATTGCGTAAGCAGATCGATTAATATTTGCTCGGTTTGATCCGCGTACAAAAGCGGCGCTTGTTTGTCTTGTCCTAACCAATAGTTGATCTGACGGTGGTAAATGAGGTCGAGCTCCGCAATCGTACTTGCGCCAACTTCAGCTGCACCGAGTGCATTGCACGTTTGTTCGTAATGACCTTTCATCGGGATAACCATAGTTTTTTTACCCAAAAACAAAGCCTCAGAAGGGAGTTCAAAACCTGCACCACAGAGTACTCCACTGGCACTGATCAAACTCTCTTGAAAGCGCGCTTGACTAATTGGCTCAATAAAAACGTTGTCTACGCGGTAAGCATACTTAGCATGTTTAGAAAAGACTTCCCACTTGACCTCAAATTGCCGCAAGAAATGCATCAGCACGTCGTCGTGGTAGCCCGGAAGATACACGGTGTAATGCCCAAGATCTTTGGGAGCCGCAGCACGAATTTCTTTTCTGATTACTGGGGTAAAAACGCGCTCATCGTATGATTTGAAATGAAAACCATATTTCTGACGAGCTGGGGTATAATGCTGCAGCACATAACGGCCAAACGCTGCATTCTTTTGAGGCTTTGGCGCCAACGGATGCACAACAGCAGCCTGATGGCTCATTTCAATGCACGGCACGCCGCTCAAGAGCGCAGACCACGCCGATACAGGTTCAAAATCAGAAAGCACTAAATCGTAATGCTTGATCGGAAACGAACGTATTTCCTTGATTAGATCAATCGGATGCGTGTTTTTCAAGGACTTCAAAATACTGATATCACCATTCTTTCCGCTCAGAAAAGTCAGGCCTGTTCGCTGGTAATCCAGTGTGAAGTCAGCTTTTATTTGGGCCTGATTACCACTAATTAAGGTATCAACCTCCACAAATTGCTTGAGCAAGGGCACAATTTCATGCGCTCTACTCAAATGACCGTTACCCGTTCCTTGTATCGCGTACAGTACTTTCATAATTAGTTGACTTGCAGCCCTGATATCACTTCTTGCAATAATTGCTCGTAGTTCAAGGCTTCCTTATTCTGAGAAATGCTCTCTGAAGGATTAAACACCTGCGTGCGGTCGTGGCGATACAGCGTCCATTTTTCTTGATGGTACTCTAGCGCGGTAGAATTCTCTACCCAGTCGCCGGAGTTCAGGTACAAGACCTCTCCTCCATCTTTACCCTTCATCATTTTGATCTGTGGCTGATGTATGTGGCCGCAAACTACAAACTGATAATCGGAACACATCGCAATTTCTGCAGCAGTTTGTTCAAAATTGTTGACGTATTTCACGACACCTTTGACGCTGTCCTTGACCTTCTGAGATAAGGATATTCTTCCCCTACCGAGTTTCTCCGAAACCCAATTCATCAATGTATTTAGTACAATAAGTAAATCATAACCCTTCCCTCCTAGCTTGGCCACCCATTTGGAATGCTTCATAGTGGTATCAAATACATCGCCATGAAATATCCAGGCTTTCCCTGTTGGTAAATTGAGCAAGAGTTTATTTTGAATCTCTAAACCACCCATTTTAAAACCTTTGAATTTGCGCAGCATTTCGTCGTGGTTGCCCGTAATGTAATACACTTTAGTGCCATTTGTCAGCATAGAAGCAATTGACTTGAGCACCTCCATGTGTGCCGCAGGAAAATAGCGCTTGCTGAACTGCCAGATATCGATGATATCTCCATTCAAAACTAAGGTCTCGGGGTCGACGCTTTTCAAATAGACCACCAATTCTGCTGCTCTTGAGCCGTAGGTCCCTAAATGGACATCTGAAATCACTACTAATTCAACTTTGCGCTTCATCGTTTTTTTTGGTAAAGTTCGCAGCGCAATGTAACCTTGTTTTTAAGGTAAAGTTATGCTTCGCAAGATCTTTCAAAAGCGGATTGTTGAAAACAAAAAAGGAGCACTAATGCGCTCCTTTTCAAATTGTTATTCGAATTTATTGTTTGACAATTCTTTGGGTGTATGTACCCGAATGCGTCGTGATTTCCAAAATGTAAATTCCGCTTGCCAGAAGGCTCATGTCCATTTCGATGAAAGCTGAGTTTTGATTGATGTGCATCATTAATTTACCTTCTGAACTAAAAAGCGCTACATTTTGTAGATTTTCTGAAGCATTGATAAATAGTGAATTAGAAACTGGATTTGGATATACATCGAAGATTACCTCTTGGGCTTGAAGCGCCAAACAAGGGTCTGCAGTAATGACAACAGTATCTTGCGCACTACAACCATTTGCATTTGTTCCGGTAAGAATATAAGTGCCAGGAGAACTGACAGAGAGTAAAGCAGCGCTTGAACCCGTGTTCCAAGAAATGGAATTCGCACTACCAGCGGCTGCAATTGTAATTGGGAAAAGATCTTCACATACCACCTGATCTTGGCCAGCATTGACATTTGGAGAAGTGAGAATTTCTACCACGGTTTGCGCCGTAGCCTGACAGCCGTTTGCATCTACCACGTTGAGTTCAAAACTTCCCGCATTAGAACCATTAAGGTTATTGGCGTTTTGTCCGTTTGACCAATTGTAAACTAAGCCATTTCCTTGTGCGTTCGGATTGATTGAATAAGGTAGTTCTGCACTACAAATTCCGTAAAGTGAATCCAATTGTATGCTTGGATTTTGCCAGACAACTAACTGCGTTGTAGCCTGACTGCTACAACCCGTTGATAAATCTGTCGCTGTAACATTGTAAGTACCTGCAGTACTGACTTCAATCGTATTTGATGTTTCATTGGTACTCCAAATTACTGTAGAATTAGAAGTGCTCACAGAAAGCTGTGCAGGTAAATCGCTGGCGCAAATGGAGGTATTTGATACCAGTGAAATACTTGGCAAAACATTGACTAATACATTAAGTGTATCTGTTGCAGTACATCCGAAGCCATTTGTTCCAGAAACCACAATAGAGGAGGCACCGATTTGTGGCGTCAAATAAGCGCCATTTGTAGCGCCATTTGCCCATGCGTAAGTCTGTGCGCCAGTTGCATTGAGCTGAAGAGAATCGCCTAGGCAAAGTACTTGGTTTTGACCTGCATTCACTTGTGGCAATGCATTTACTGTTAACTGAACAATATCTTGCGCCTGACAGCCTGTGGTTGCATTGACACCAGTAACGGTGTAGTTGTTTGTCCCGATAAAACCTTGGGTATTGACAGTTAATTGGGAACCACTTTGTCCGTTATTCCATACATATGTGGTCGCATTTCCATTTGCTGTAAGATTTACTACTGCACCAGAACAAACACTGATATCCTGACCCGCATTCACTTGAGGTAGTGGATTCACCGTTAAATTAAAGACCGCAGAAGTATCCACACAACCTAAGGTTGTATTCTGAACAGCCACTTTATAGGTTCCTGCAATTGTTGCAGTAAACGTATTGGACGTTGCACCTGTAACGATCTGATTATTGACTAGCCATTGGTAGGTAACATTAGAAACCGTATTGATATTCAAATTGACAGACTGGCCAGCACAAATGGTGTTATTTGCAGCCGCAATTACAGCTCCTGAAGCAACAGCACAAGTGTTCATTTGGTAAATAGAGAGTGTCGAACTCACTTCATTTGCCAATAAAACCAAATTTTGACCATTTGGTGAATCTTGTGCATCAATAATAATGATGCCTTCCGCACCTAAGTCTGGCCCATTCGGATTATTGGCACTACGGTTATTGGCATAACCTACATAAGTTGGAGCCGATGGATTATCTACATTGAAAATCATGACCCCACCTACTCGCTCTAATGCAGCAAATACATAAGTGTGCCCATTGAATTGATGCACTGCAATGCCTTCCACTTCCGGACCTTTATCGTCGGAGCGGTTTTTAAGCGCTGGCGTTCCTACAGAATTTGAGACATTAAACAAATTACTAAAAGTAGGATGGTTGGCAATGATTTGCTCTATCATATCCTTTGAATCAAAAACCTGTGCACCCGTTGTCGGATTCCAAATACTAAAAGACCTACCAGACATCACGTGCAACTCGTCATAGTCGCCATCTCCATCGGTGTCTCCTGAATATTTCAATGCAGACAAACGACCTAAAAACTTATTATTTCTAAGAATTGACGCATCTGGGAAAGCAGTAGCATCAAGCAAATTAAAGGTTGTAGAAGAAATGCGATTGGCGTCGATTACCGAACCAAATTCACGAGAGTCACCCTCGTTAGCAGTAAATAAATATCCTTGACTACCTATTGTTTTGTAGGTCATCGCATCTGGCATGTATGCGCCTTTGATGGGTAAATCTCCGGTAATAAGCACCATTCCGCTCTGATCTGAAGCGTCTAGTGCATTATTCGAGCCAGCTGCATAAGAAGAATAACCAAAAGGTGTTAAGGAAACAATTGAATTAGTCAGTAAGTCTATGGTAAGTAAGGCGTTGTTTTCTTGCAACGTGACATAAGCTTTGGTATTGTCAGTAGAAACCGCAATATATTCTGGTTCTAAATCTTGTGCCACACTTGCACTCGACGTAAAAATACGAATACCTTGTGCACGCAATGCCACCTCTTGCCCATTGTATTGACTTAAAGAAATGTTTGTTACGTTGGCTTGTGTAAGCGCAGCGATTCCTCCGGCGATATTGATAATAGAAACTGAACCTTCTGGATCGACAGAATAAGTCGCATTAGGCTCACCTTCGTTTGCCGTCAATACTTTGGTGTAATCTTGATTGAAGGTGATCATGTCTGGCATGGCGCCAACGGTAACTTGATTGAGGAAGAGACCATTTTGATCAAAGAAAACTACCGAACCATTTAGCTGCGGATTGGCATTCTCTACTGCAACTGCTACAATGCCGTTTTTAGAAACAATTGAATTGATGCCACCGTAAGGCACCATAGAAATACTCGTGATCAGGGCTGGAGCAGCTGGATTGCTGAAATTGACAACATCCATTTTTTGACCAATGCTATTGGCAATATACAAACGGTCTGTACTTGGATCAAAGGCAACAATTTCTGCCGAATTGGTTCCGGTAGCACCGTTAGAGAAACTCGTGAGTAATTGCAAATTCAATTCATTGGTCGGACTCGGGGCCACATAATCATTGTCTTTGATAAAAATAATACTGTAATTATTTGTCAAAGAAGCTGTCGCATTGTCCGAATTCAAAATTTTCACCACTATGCGCTCCGCTTTTTCAGCATCTAAATCATCAATAATTTGAATGGGTACATTAAAAACACCATTGCTCGCAGCCGGCACTGTCAAGGAACCAGCCCAAGTAAAATCTGAATTCACGGTAGCGTTGTGATATGTCGAAAAACCAAAATTCACGGTAACTGGAGCTTGATTGGCATTCGCTATTGTTACAGGAATATTTACTGTTCCAGCATTTTCATTGACCGCAAAGAAATTACTCGCTGCTGCAATAGAGACATCTACTGGCGCTTCAAAAACACGAACGAGGTCAAAACGAGAGGTACCGGTAGTAGAAAACGTACTTGTCGAGCGTGCCGCCAAATAAGTACCAGCTGTTGGATCAAATGCAGCAACCACTCGAAATGCCAAATTAGGTTTGTTATTGAAATTCGTATTGGCTGCAAAAGATGCTGTTCTGTGATACCAAGTGTCACCTGTTCCGGTTGCTTGAGGCACAAAAGTAAAAACTGCGGTATCTACCCAAACTGCAGTACCTCCAGTTGTAGCACCCGTGTGATCTAGGGTATATTGCAATACCCATGTGTTAGGAGCAGTATTACTCAGGCGTTGCCAAAATGAAATGCCAATTCTAGAGAAACCAGTTGTGTTGGCGTTGATCTGAACACCACGGGTTTTGGAACCCGTACCTTGGGCCGGCCAACCACTTGCATTGAAACCTGAGTTGTCTGTTGTGTTCGCTTCTGTTGGAAGCACTGTACCTGTATAACCCGTTGCATAGGAAGAGGTAGCGCCACCAATAACATCGAAAGAACCTGGACCACTTACAGGCATATTTGTACCGGTAGCTGCATTGGCATCATTTACCAAAGAATTGAAATCCCAGTGCGTCACCAAAGATTGTTGACTTGCCCCCAAGAATGGAACAATAAATAGCAATAAAAGTAGTTGTCTTTTCATCATCTTAATTTTAAGACAAAATAACAGTCTTAAAATCAAGAGAATATATCCTATTTATGAATGTTATGTTTTGTTTTTATGAACTCTTTGCTGCGATAATCTGCTCCACCAAACTCGGGTCCAAAAGTGTACTGGTATCACCCAAATTACTGGTGTCGCCTTCTGCAATTTTGCGCAAAATGCGGCGCATGATTTTACCGCTGCGCGTTTTGGGTAAGCCCGGCACAAACAAGATCTGATCTGGTTTGGCAATTGGACCAATCACTTCATTCACTTTTTGGATGATTTCTTTTTGAAGAGTCCCAAAATCCTGATTTTCACTTTCAATAATTACGTATGCGAATATGCCCTGGCCCTTGATGTCGTGCGGATAACCCACTACCGCGCTTTCAATGACACACGCATGCATATTGATGGCGTTTTCGACTTCAGCAGTGCCAATGCGGTGTCCGCTGACATTGAGCACGTCGTCTACCCTACCTGTAATTCTATAGAAGCCTTCTTCATCTCTGAGGCAACCATCGCCGGTGAAGTAGAGGTTTTTGTAAGTAGAAAAATACGTTTGTCGGCAGCGTTCGTGGTCATTGAAGGTACTTCGGATCATGCCCGGCCAAGGGAATTTAATGCACAAATTGCCATTGACGCCATTGCCTTCAATTTCCTCGCCATTTTCGTCGACCAAACAAGGCTGAATGCCAGGCAATGGTAGCGTGGCATAAGAAGGATTTGCTGGCGTAACCCCTGCTAAATTAGAAATCATGACGCCTCCTGTTTCGGTTTGCCACCAAGTATCGACAATTGGGCTGTTTTGCTGGCCAATTTGTTCGTTGTACCAATGCCAAGCTTCTTCGTTAATGGGCTCACCAACAGAACCCAACACTTTTAAGGAACTGAGGTCTTTGCCTTTGATCGGATCGAGCCCAAAGCTCATAAGACTGCGAATGGCGGTTGGTGCGGTATAAAAGATGTCTACTCGGAATTTTTCGATGATTTCCCAGAACCTACCTGCATCGGGCCAAGTGGGCACGCCTTCAAACATGAGGGTGGTTGCTCCTGCGCTCAGTGGGCCGTAAATGATATAGCTGTGTCCGGTGATCCAGCCGATATCTGCCGTACAAAAATGCACCTGCCCCGGTTTGTATTGAAAAACATTGACAAAAGTGTAGTTGGTCCAGACCATATAACCAGCAGTTGTGTGCACCACGCCTTTTGGCTTTCCGGTAGACCCTGAGGTGTAGAGGATAAATAAGATGTCCTCGGCATCCATGGCTACAGGTGCAACAGCTGGGTTACCCATGGTTTCTACTTTCTTGATTTCGTCTTCCCACCAGACATCGCGCCCCTTGAGCATAGAAACTGGCGTGCGGGTACGGGTACAAACAATGACGCGCTTGATGGTTTTGTTACCTACCAAGGCGTCGTCGATGACACTTTTAAGCGCAATATCTTTGGCACCGCGAAAGGCACCGTCGCAGGTAATGATAAATTCTGCACCAGCGTCTTCTAGCCTATCTGCAATTGCTTGGGCTGAAAAGCCGCCAAAAATAACGGAGTGAATAGCGCCAATGCGCGCACATGCCAGCGTTGCAATGGCAAGTTCAGGCACCATGCCCATGTAAATACATACGCGGTCGCCTTTCTGAACACCATTGTTCAAGAGTACATTGGCAAATTGCTGTACTTTGAAATGCAATTCGTTGTAGGTAAGCACCCGGTGCTGCTCTTTCGGATCATTGGATTCCCAAATAATAGCTGCCTCGTTGCCTCGGGTTGCCAAGTGGCGATCTAAACAATTTTCAGTGATATTTAATTGAGCGCCTTTGAACCATTCGATTTTAGGATCTTTGAAATTCCAGTCCAGGACTTTGTCCCATTTCTTTTGCCAAGTAAAATTGTCGGCAATCTCATCCCAGAAAGTTTCTGGGTCTTGAGTACTTTTTTGATACGCGATATGATAGTCTTCTAGAGAACTCAGCTGATAAGGATATTTCATTCAAGCATGTTTATGCTAAAATTAGTGAAATATCATTTCAACTCGAAGGCCACCTCATTGCGGCGACCAATAAAATCCCAAGGTGCATTGTAGCCCATATAAATCAATTTCGGATCAAACGCAATACCCTCTTTAGTCAAGAGCGACCTCAGCTCTGCTGCTTTTTCTTCAATTTTCTGGTCATTGGTATAACCACCAAAGCGCAACACAGCAAGCGTTCGCGCCTCCTTCTTGGCAATTTTTACATTCGGATTGCTTGGGTCTGGCAAGGCATCCATGCTGTATTGCTTAGGCATCACAAAAGCCATTTGGGTGCTCTCCCCCATTTCCATCACCACTGGTGAAGTCATGGCAATTTTCTGACCTTGCTCATTGCCACCAAAGATGTAACCCGCCACTCTGCGAAAGCCCAAACTACTGTTTTCACTATAAGTATTGGAATCTAGCTGCGTCTGCGCCAAAATGAGATCTGGATAGCGTCTGATTTCCGCTTTGCGGTTCAAAACACGAAGCACTTCGTAATCAGGAGTTTCAATAGATGAACGCATAACTGACATTAATAAAATGAATAAAACGCCAACAATAGCGACGACAAAGAGCAATTTTTTCAAGGTGTTTTTTCTTTAATAACATTGCAATTGCAAAAAAGTTCTTATCTTTGCAGTCGAAATCGGCCTCGTAGCTCAACTGAATAGAGCATCAGATTACGGCTCTGAAGGTTTCAGGTTTGAATCCTGACGAGGTCACAAGCAAAAACCCAGCACGTAGTGCCGGGTTTTTTGTTTTTACCGCGTTCAAAATTCATTTTGATAAGCGTTTAAAAACAAAAATCCCGAAAATTGCGCAGCAATTTTGGGTTTATGCTTGCTATGAACAAATCCTTGGGAAAACGCGTCAGCGTAATCCTGCCGTTCAAAATTCATTTTGATAAGCGTTTAAAAACAAAAAAACCCGAAAACTGCGCAGCAGTTTGGGTTTTAGCTTGCTATGAACAAATCCTTGGGAAAACGCGTTGCGTAATCCTTTACTTTGTCGGTAAATAATTTGAATAGCATCAAAATTATTTTACCTTTACATTTCTATTAAAGATATAGACTACTTTTTACCACATATCTTTTATCAATATGTAATTATGTCGAGAAGGTATTTATCAAAGAATCTACTTGAGGATCAGCAACAATTCATTCGCTTATTAGATGAATTTGAAATTGATATTTTCAGTATCGATACAATCGAAAAAAAAGTTGATTTTGAATTCTCGAACCTCAATGAAATTTTAGAAAATCTCGTTCAAAAAGAATTTCTATCCAGAATTGAGCGTGGAAAATACTGCAGAACGAACTATCGAGATGAAAAAGTAATTGGGTGCCATTTAGTTTCGGACGGAGTCATTTCGTATTGGTCTGCCTTAAACATCCACGGTCTTACGGAGCAATTTTCTAATACCATTTTTATTCAAACGACTAAAGTAAAGAGTGAAAAAAGTGTATTTGGCGTACCCTATCAGTTTGTAAAAATCAATCCAAGAAAAAGAACGAATATACAAAACGAAGGCTACGGGAATCACCGATATCAAATCACAACCATAGAAAAGACAATTGTTGATTGTTTCGATTTACCTCAGTATTCAGGAGGTTATTCAGAGTTGATACGTGCCTTTAACGAAGCTGTACTAGATCAAGACAAACTAATTGAATCATGTATCTCAATAAACAACCTGTCAGCTATAAAAAGAATTGCTTTTCTAGCGGAACTTTTAAATAAAAAGAAACTTTCACGCTTCTTAAAATTTGCAGAAACATTGGTAAATCCACGTTATGTATTAATAGATCCATTCGGTCCAGACGAAGGTGCTTTCAATAGCAAATGGAAACTACGTTTGAATATCACGGAAGCGGATATACTAGATACTTGTAACAAGCAATATTGATGATTAGAAAAAGGGAAATAGAACAAAAAGCAGAAATGCAGCAGGTGCCTAAATCAACAATCGATAAAGATTGGGTACTTGGTCATTTTATAGATGCTATCTTTTCCGTTAAGGAGTGTCGTGACAATTTGGTTTTCAAGGGAGGAACTTGTTTGCGTAAATGTTATTTCCAAGATTATCGCTTTTCTGAAGACCTCGACTTCACATCCATCAACCCATCATTTGTCTTGGATAAGAAATTATTGACACTAATTACAGATTTGGTCACGAGCCGAACAGAAGTTCCATTGTATATTCAAGAAATCACGGAATTACGATTCAATGATCAATTAACGGGATACAAGGCGATTGTCAAGTTCTGGGGCGCAGATCATTCATCTAATCAGGCACCACCAACTCCCGATCGTTGGAACACGAGCATTAAAATTGAAATCATACTTTACGAATTAATGGTTTTTCCAGCTGAAGAAAGAGAAGTGTTTCACCCCTATTCTGATACACTTTCGGCTTCACCCCTAACCATCCCTTGTTATTCACTACGTGAAGTACTTGCTGAAAAACTGCGGGCACTTATACAACGATCATATACTGCTCCACGCGACTTTTATGACATCTGGTATTTAGCAAACAATCCGTTAGCAATTGATTGGGTAGAAATAAGAGAAGCTTTTCATATCAAAATGAAATTTAAAAATTTAGAATTTGAGGGAATTCGCCAAATGATGAATGAAGGCAATGACAAACAAGTAAAAGCTGGATGGCAAAATAGTTTAGCACATCAAATTCCAGGTGGAATAGAACAATCTTACGAACAAGTTAAACAGGAATTAATAGAACTGCTGAATGAAATTTTTAATGATTAGTATTTAGAGGAAACTCCCCCACCCCCTCCAAATCCCTATAAAAGTTTGATTTATCGACCCCTAGGGTTTCTATGCTTGGATTGAACAAATACGAGAGGATCTGAAATCCTGACAAAAATGTCCCTACTTCTCCTCCACCCTCACCAACACATTTACCTCAAAAACACCGCTTTGCTCGGCCTTGTAATTGGTGTGCCAATAATTATTGAAAACATACAAATAAAGTGGAGAAACACTTTGATTGTCGCGTTTCCAGACCTTAGCGCCCGCTTGTTGTTGCTCGTCAATGGGGCTTCCTAGTTCTATAAGGTTGCAGTCGGGTGTAAAGACGGTAAGCTTGAATTTTTTATCTTCGAGGATCAGATGATCTGAAACACAAATAAACTCTTTGTTAGAGCCTGCTAGCTGGTCCGTAGGGTAATTGAGCAGTGTTTCTTCGCCGTAAGTCAAGGTAGGGTTGTCGAGTTGAAAAGGCAGGCAAATGTGCAAGGCTTCTTTGTCTCGGATGGCTTTTTTGTCGATGCGAAACCGCAAGTAAAATTCGTCTGGATGGGCTGCCGGCTGAAATTGAACTGTGATATTCAAGTTGGGGTGCGCTATGCTTTGCAAGCCCTTCTTTTGATCGATTTGCGTATTCAATAAAACTTTATTGACCTGCGGAGAAATACCCAAACTATAAATACATGCACCGAGCCCTGGTGTGTCTTGCTGGAGCAATTCAATTCCATCCCATTTGAGTGACCTGATTCCCGAATAGGCAGCATCCCAAAGAAAACTAAAGTTACTTACCACGCTATTATTGCAGTATCCATTGAATTGGGCTTGCTTTCCTATGCGCGAAAATTGCAATTGAGCAGAATCTAGAAAAGACTTCTTGATGCGCCATTGTTCGCTGGTGAAAAAGACGTCTGGCGCCGAAATACTGCACCACGCGCCCCAGGTGTGTTCGTGAAACAATATGAGATTGCGGTGTAAGGCACGCAATTGTTGAGTCGTTTGTGGCGCGAGTGGTTGGGGTAATTTTTCCTCTAAATCAATGACTTCTTTGACCAAGCGGCGCGCCTGAATTTCTTCGGCGGCTGTAGAGTAAGCGCCATCTTCCCAATAAGGGCTGATTTCTCCTGATTGAACAGGTAGGTCATCTTTGTATTTCTTTAAAAAATTCGAAAACAAGGTATCTAAATTAGAAAGTACCAATTGAGGTGCACTGTACTTCGAATTCCAAGCGGCAATGAACTCACAAAGTGTGGTGTCTACGGGACCGTTATCGGCATTTTTGGTGTAGCGCAGTTGCACGACGTCGTAGGGATATGCCGACAACTCTTGGGTGTAGGCCGAGAGGCGCTTTTCCCATTCAAAAAACTGTTGGCCTGCTGAAATATTGTGAAAATACGAATAGCCTTTGCCGGCGGTCCAGACAAAAAGTTGTTTGGAGCTGTCCGTTTTGGATTGCCACATAAAAGGTTGGTCGCCAGTTTCGTGAATGACTCCACCTACTCTGTCTCCATGATCGGCATGGTTGGCAACGTAATTGGGGCCCAATGATAAATACGGGATTTGCTGTTGTGCATACGCCTCAAAAGCAGCATACGTTTGCCCAGGAATGTCTGTCACCATGGCGTTGGAAATATGAATGCCGTACTTACGTTCGAGTTCATGTGCATAAGCCGTGAGCCAAACAAATTCTTCGGGGCGCATGAGGCCGGTGAGGCAATTGGCATAGTTGGCTGAGAGGACCAACTGACCGGCCTTAATAGCGCCCACAAACGCGGCCTCTTCAGTGGCACTCGCTTCTTTTAAGAAATTCTCCACCGCCCACAACGATTCAATATGCCAGATGGGCTCAATAGCTCCCACTCCTCCATTTCCAATCCAGCGCAGGGCCGCCCGAATGTTCTCGGTTTGGATCTTCGCTACTTCGGTTTGCAAATGCGAATAACCAATGTCGTTGTGCGAGTGGTGAATCAGGTGAAAAGTGAGGTCTTTGATGGGCTTCACCTCCAAAAAAAGTAAGGAATCTATACAGGGCTTGCCCTTGGCAAAGGCCCTAAAACGCAAGGTGTCCGTACCGATAAAAGCCGCCGGATACGCGGGTA
>Ga0102918_1000164_pt1 | contig 14011 bp, 15 predicted proteins | sample Colrivmeta1563A3_FD_78202 | JGI IMG/M metagenome (GOLD analysis project Ga0102918, IMG submission 78202) | Estuarine microbial communities from the Columbia River estuary - metaG 1563A-3 | ecosystem: Environmental > Aquatic > Marine > Intertidal zone > Estuary | place: USA: Columbia River...
GATTTAGTAAATAAATTGCTCGAGAATATAAAACTAGCTACAGAACAACTTGAAAAATCCGCCACAAGCCACATGGAAGACGCTAAAGAAGATGCTAAAGAAGACGCTGAAGACGAAGCTGAATCAGCTAAAGAGGATGAAGAAGAGGCATCAGAAGATTCAGATAGCGATATCAAAGAAGAGAAGGAAGTTAAAAAAGAAGAAAAAGTTGCTTCTGAGAACTCAATTGATGAAGACGCTTTAGCAGAGAAGATCGCATCTCACTACCGTAATGTTTCCGTTGGATACGAGCTTGGAAAATTTTTGTTCGAATCTCTTGGACGTAAGGTTGCAGCTGACGAAGCTCAAGAAGTGCCAATGGCTCCAGAGGCTGAAGCCGCAGCCCCAGAGGCAGCAGCATCTCCAGAGGACGAAATTCAATTGATCTTGTCAGCTCTTCAAGAAATGGTTGCAAGTGGAGAGGTTACCGAGGAGCAAGCTCAACAAGTATTAATGGAACTGCAGTCAGCTATCGAGGGTGGACAAAGCCCAAGCGGAGAAGCAGCTCCAGAGCAAGCAGTTGAAGAAGCCCCAGAGCAAGCAATTGAAGAAGACCCAAAAACAGCTGGGCAAATTTTTTCTCAAGATCAGATTTCTGAAATTGAATCAAACATCAATAAAAAGGTAGCCGAGTGGGTTTCAGAGGGTAAAACTGACAAAGACATTACTGAACTAGTTAAACAAGCGGCCATGTCTGACGCAGACATCCTTGTTCAGCAAGCAGAAGATTCTTCTAATGCACAAGATGTTAATAGAAAAATTGCCGCACTTGTAGAGCTTGGGTACTCTGATGAAGAAATCAGTTCCATAGTTAAGCAAGCGACAGAAGAGCAAGAGATCGTAGAGAAGATTAACCAAAGTGTTTTAGCTAAAGTTGCAGAACTCGAACAAAGCGGATTTTCTGAAGAGCAGATAGAAGAATACTTAAAGCAAGCCGCGCAAGAAGACGCTAAATTACTTAAGCAACAAGAAATCAAAAAAAATATCTTAGCCAAAGTTGCTCAAGAAAGACAAGACAAGATTGCTAACATCCCACCCGAAGTTCAGCAAATTCTTCAAGCACTTGAAGCCCTTCTCCAATCTGGAGAGATCACGGAAGAAGAAGCTACAGCAGTTTTACAAGAACTAGGGTTAACTGGTGGTGCAGAGGGATCTCCTGAAGCATCACCTGAGGAGGCCCCAGTAGAAGAGCCAGCTCCAGAGCAGGTTCCACAATAAGAAAAGTAATTTATATGAACCCAATTAAAGAATTAATCGAAAATGCAGCAAAGCTAGCCGAAAGAGCCATTCCAGCTTTTGAGGCAGAAGACAAACTCAAGAGAATTGAGCCATTGTATAACTCAGCAATTAAACAGGCTGAACAAATTCAAAAAAGTGCTGAATTAGAAAAGCAGTCATTTAGAACTGGATTGAACAAGATATCAGACGTTTTAGTTACTAGGGGTATCCTTGAGGAATCCAATAAAGTCGCATTTGTTGAATCTATTGCTAAAAACCCATCTGAAGTATTTAATGTTTTAGATAAATTAGCCGCTGAGCTGAAGGCAGAAAGTTTTGGGCAACCAAGCAAGATGGCCTCACAAGATGAATTAGATCCATTCGAGAGATTGGCAATGGAAGAATAAAATAAAATTTAATATATAATATTTATTGATTAATTTAATTAATTTGATTAATATATATAAAAGTCAATTTAAGCAATAGTTTAATTTGATCTCGTCAGGTTCACGAGACGATACTATAAAGTAGTATGAAGTAGGAACAAAACTAAAAAAAGAAAAACAAAAAATATGTCATTACAAGTTAATGTTAATATTGTCAAGGGCTGGCCAAGTGCATCAGTGGTAGAAAAAAGTCTATCAGCTGCAGTTGCCGTTGCCCAAGGCGATATTGTTTATATCAGCTCAGCTGGACAGTGGGAAAAAGCCGCTGCATCAGCCGCAAAAGAGGCCTTCATCATCATGGCCGATTCAACCGACCCATCAACAGGTCGCACTTCAACTAATCCAAACAGCTACACGCAAATTGCGTATGGGGCCGTTCACGGATTGTCACTCTCTAACGCATTAGAGATCGAAACGACCAGATACACTGGTTCTTCATTCGCCCCTAATACTGAGCTTACGCTTGATGGGACAACTGGAGCTTTAAAAGCTGCAGCCTCCACTAACGTTGTTGTTGGCCGTTGCACCACTGGCTTTGTGCAAATTGGTGACAGAAAGTATATCACTTTCGCGCCTTGTGCCCCTTACGCTAAAGCTTAATATAGAAAAAATTTATTAAAATGAATACTAATATTCCAGCCAAATTAATTAACGATAAGTTCATGGAAAAAATTGCCTCTAACGACTTGAACAAAGCCGCTGAAGTTGCAACTGATTTCACTCGTTTAACTCTCCGTGAAGAGGGCTTGCTCCGCAAGATCCTTCCTCCGCAGACCATCACAGCCGCAGAACTCGACAAACAACTCGACACAGACGAGCCAGTCAAGATCATCGACAAAGAAGTTTCTCAGCCACTCTCTATGAGCGTTGGTTTTGCTACTCTTCCTAAGAACCGCATCATGAAGGGCGACAGATACCGTGTTGACTTTGCTCGCATTCTCAGCCCTAGCTACTTCCAGGACGTTCGCCGTCTTGAGCAATACGATTACGACATCCGTAACGTATTCAAAGAAAACGCGATTAAAGATCATATGACTGCTGAAGACGTTCCGTTCTTCGCCGCCGTTGACGCTATCGTTGGTGGTACTGGTAATGCCGCTAGTTCTGTGACTGGTAAAGTTCAGTACTACGATTTCAGCACAAGCAATAACCCACTCGGTTCTGCCGTGAATTTCGATAGAAATTCTATTGTTGAAGCCACCAAAATCCTCTCAAAAGGATACACCCCTGGCCCTAACGCACTTGGAAAAGACTCAACCCCAATTCGCCTCAACACTGATTTGATCGTGATGAACGCCAATACGGGTCGTGAATATCTCAAGCTGCAACACAGCAATATTGGTGACCTTTCAACTGACTTGTTCAAGAATGGTCTCTCAGCTACAACGATCCTTGGGCACAAGCATCTCTTCACCATGAAGGATGACGTCATTCCAGACGGTGTTGCATATTACTTTGCAGCTCCTCAGTTCCTTGGTAAGTTCTATGAACTCGAGCAACCAACTATGTTTGTTGATCGTAGAGCGTTCATGGTTGAATTCTTTATCTACTCCTCTATTGGTGCCTCTATCGGCAACCCATACGGTGTGGCCAAAGTCAAATTCTTCTAAGAATTCCCCCGAAAGTAAAAAAAAGCAAAGAGACGGCAGAAATGCCGTCTCTTTTGTTTTTTAGTTGCAAAGGTTATTTGAATGGATCAAATTTGATCCATGGATGGATTTAATTTTTTATTCCACACTAAGGAGTCCTGTATCACATCTTTATTTATCTTTTTATAATTACCAAGATGACCAATTAATAAATGGCACGTTAATCCTTTTTTTTTGCTCTCACATAAAGTAATTAAATTTGATGGATCTAGCTCTAGTTCTGGAGAAGTATGAAATGCAAAAATATGATGAACCTCTAATTTATCTTTGCCGTTACATACAGCACACTTAGGGTTTTCTACTAAAAAATTTTTTCTAACAGTCGGCCACTTTGCTGAACGCTTGTCTTTTATCTCGCACTTTCCGTTAATAACGTCTTTTATTTTGGTTATAATCATAGTATTTATATTATACACAACAACAATGAAAACAACAATACACAGCAAACAACAAGAAAGAATATCATGGGAAGAGTATGCATTAAAAATAGCAGAAGTCGCATCACTTAGGAGTGAGGATCCATTTGTAAAAGTAGGAGCAAGCGCATTAAATCATTCAAATAAAGTAATAGGAGTTTCATACAACGGACTAGCAACTGGTGTAAATGTTCCACCAGTCTTTTGGGAAGACAGAGATAAAAGAAGGCCATACATGATACATGCAGAAACAAACCTTCTATCTTTGTTTGAAGCTGGAGAATGCAGACTAATCGCTTGCACGCTGCTCCCGTGTTCGTCTTGCGCCACCAACATAGCTGCACACAGGATAAAAACAGTTATCTACAGAGATACATATAGTAGGGACACAGAAGCATTAAAAATTTTTGATTTTTATGGAATAGATTGCAGACAGGTAATATAATAAAAATACAGCACACATGAATGTAGAAAATTTAAAAAGTATAATGCCTACTGTGAGTAAGGTCGCGCAATCCAATAAAACAAAAACAGATAAATTTAAATACCCACCATACCCAGAAATTATAGGGTCGTGGGACAATAACCCCGATAAACAGAAAGCGACTAAACAACAAAAATGAATAAGTATGCCGAAAGCTATTTGAATATAATTAAAGATCTCATTATGGGTTTAAATAGTGTGGAGCATATTGACACTAATCAAAATCCAGCTAATCATGGATACATTAAATCTTTTTTCCCATTCCTTAAACCACTTAAAAGACCTAATGTATCTGATTATGCTTACGCAAAAATGCAGGAAAGAAGCAGGCTCGCTGATGCAATGACTCCATCAATCTTGGCCTCTAACCCAGAACTAAAAGAGCTGGGAAGACTTGGACAAAATAAGTTATTTCAATCTGTATACGATAAATACCTGTCTCCAGGTGGAAGTAGAGTTGATGCATACAAGACTATATTAGGGGGAATGGGCAATCAGCTTGGCGGAACTACAATTAAGGGGATGCGCAATGCAGCAGAGTCATCAGCTAATATATTAAAAAATATAGAATCAGGTGGGTCTAATGCAGCTGGAGAGTGGGATTACGATAGAATGTCTGGATACAGTAAACCCGAAACGGCTAAAAATTTAGTTGAATTCAAAAAAGTTTTTGGATAAAGTAGAAACACAAATAAAATCATGAATAAATACGCTATTGCCTATATACAAAAGCTTGGAGAAGAACTAGGTGATCCACACATTACTAATAGATCAAGACCGCAAAACCCAAATACAGCTGGATTACTTGGTGCGGCTGGTTCTATATTTTTGCCAGTTGGTGCATTAGCCCCTGGTTTATATGCTGGAAATCAATCCGAATCGTTGGGAGAGACAGCAAGCGCAAGCTTAAGGGGATTAATAAGCCCAATACTTGGTGGTCTTGGAGGAGCCGCTATTGGTGGCCTTGGAGGAGCAACCCTTGGTGGATTAGCTGGGGCTTTCTCTAATGACCCGAGGAATGCCGGAGCTGGAGCTGTAGTGGGTGGGGGTCTTGGTTTGGGTTTAGGAGGAATCCTTGGACTTCCAGTTGGTGGATACATAGGGTCAAGAAGTGGAGCAAATAAATATAACGAAAGACTTAAAAAAAGAAACGACTCCAAAGATACAAAAAAAGATAGTGATAAAGAAGAGCCTAAAAAAAAATGACAGGTAGAAACTTAAAAAATAAATATAATTAATTTTATGAATAAATACGCAAATCAATACTTAGGTACATTAAAAGAAAAACTTTTATCATACAAACCATTTAATCAGCAAGAGGCGTTTGACGCGGCTCCTGAGGGCGCTGCACTTGGCGCGATAGCTGGCGGTGGAATTGGAGCCTTATCGGGATTAGTAAGTGATCCTGGTTATGATGCGGAAGGACGTAAAAAAAGCAGAATAAAAGAATCTTTAAAAAGTCTAATTAAAGGTGGATTAGTTGGTGCTGGAGCTGGAGCACTAGGTACAATGGCTCTACCAACTGTTGCTCGCGGTTTAGTAAATGAAAACAAAAAGTTAGAATTAGCCGCCCTGGCAGCAGACCCTAGACTAAAATCAAATATTCCAGGTATTCAAGGTCTTCAAGACTTAGTTAATAAAGGGACAGTATCGGCTAGAGCTGGGATGTTAAACGCTATTTTGCCTAATGCCACAATTGATCAATTGGGCCAATATGCTGAAGCAGCAAGACAGTCCAAATAAAACAACCCCACAACACAATTATTACTACTCCTACACAGATTGTAACTCCTCAGGATGTTCGGTTCTTCTTAATGGACCGGACAGCCGCTGAGAACTTTTTACTAGACTCAGTTGAATATAGTGATGAGGACATTCATTCAGCAATGCAGCTGACTGTAGATAAATATAATTCAACCCTCCCAATGGTTGATATATATACTGTAGAGGATTTTCCATACAGATATGAAATGATGATTGGCTCGTCTGCAACATTAATGAGGTCTAAGGCTATAAACTATTCAAGAAATAGATTAGACTTTCAAACCAAAGATGGGGCAACAATCCAGGACAAAGCTAAGTCATCGGAATATTTGCAGATTGCAAACATAATGATGAAGGAATTTGAAGAAAGAGTTCACGCAATAAAGGTCACTAAGAATGCTGAACAAGCATTTGGCAGTGTATCTGGGCAATATAGATACATAAGAGCTTTCTAAAAATGTCATTTAAATTCACAAAATTAGATGTATTCCCATCTACGCTTTTAGGTGAATACAGAGTCGAGTGGAATGGCATTGGAAATGGAATTTTTACTTTTGATGTAGAGTGGTCTGAAAACGAATCAACTGGATGGGAAAAGGTATTTACTGGAACAAATGTTAACACAGCCACAGTTAATATAAATAAAAGAAGTTTATCCAATACTTATAGTGCGTGGTTTAGGGTTAAGGCAAAAAACGGAACCACTATTTTATCTACAAGCTCACCTACAAATAGAGCTGGAGGCAATCCAGCCAGAAGTGATTATTTAAGGTATAGAGAGATGCTAAGAAGATGGAATCTTGAACTAAAAAAATACATTGGGTCAGATGGATATTTATTTAGACTTAGAACATTTGGCGAAACAGCAGACAACGTTCATGCTATCCTTGGGCAACCAATAGGAGTAGAAGACAATCAGGGGCTTGGTAAAAAATTCAAGCAACCATATTGGCCCGTTGAAAAAATGGTTGTCGGATACACGTCGGAACCACCAGGAGGAACAAACAAAATGCCAAACACTGACTTAGGGCTAAGTGAGCAAGAAATAACTAAATTTTATGCCATGCCTTACCCCTTTATTAATGTTGGAGATATATGGGCAAAAAAAGAGTCTAATACTTTTTATCAAGTACAAGAAGTAATGTCACACGATTTTAGAGGAATGAAAGTAAAACAAGAAGTAACTATATCAAGACTTCCAGTTACTGATCCAGCACATAAATTAATACTACCATGAGCGCAACCCACCTTGCTTCTCCGTTTAACGGAGTGCCACTATATCCAACATCAGATAGCCATGGTGGGCATAGACTAAAAAGCCCAATTTATGTATTATCAGTCTTTGTAGCTGCATTGAAACAGTATTTCGGAACAAGCAATAGAATAGCAATTGATTATTCAAACTATAAATGGGAAAAAGATCAATCAGTATCTAATGTATGGATTAGTGAAGAGTTCAGTATGGATAGATCTGTAATAGGTAAAAGGCCGTCTATACTTGTTTCAATAAATGGGACAACCTATCCTCAACAGACTTTAGGTGATTTTTCTCATTTTGACCCAACCAATTCTACTTCTTATATGATTAACGTCATGGAAAGCGCACTGAATTTTAGGTGCGTTTCTGAGAACATGCTATCTAGCTTAGAGCTAGCAACTGAGGTCAAATATTTTTTATCTACATTTTGCCATCAAATTTCCGGATACTTTTGTTTAGAGAAATTCAGACCAACTCAAATGTCTAAAACGCAAAAAATAGAAGAATATAAAGAATTTTTCGTGACAGATTTATTGTGTGAGCTAAAATACAAAGAGATACTTGGAGTAGAAATTGAAAGCCTTAGAGTTAAGACTGTATTTTCTGACTTAGTATTAGACAATAAAATAAAAGACATTTTGTTCGAATCCAAAATTTAAAAACTTTTTTTAAAAAAAGTTTGCAAAAAAAAATAAAATAAAGAATAATAGATAAAACTTATGGCAAATAGAACATACTTACTCCCGCAGGTTATAGTGCAACAAGATTTCGTTGCTCTTCCTGCCAGCGCAACCCAAGACCTGATTGCAGTTATAGTTGGGCCACTTAAGACAATAGTGGACACAAAAGACAGCAACGATGATCACTTAACTAATTACGGATCTTTTGATGTAGCATCTGACAAGACATATACACTCAAGGGGCTCAAGGACACCGATAAATTAATTGAAGATTCAGTTTACGTTGAGCTCAATGATTTGCTTGCTTCTTATGCATCGATGTCATCCACTGACGGAGTATCTGATATATCAATTGGATCATCTCAAAATTTAATTCAGATTTCCTCATCTAGAGACGGATTTGTCGCGCACTCCGACATTTCAGCATCTAGAAACGCTTTACTTAAAAACAGAGACGCAAAAGTGGGCGATGGAGTAATTGTTTATAAAAATGGTGTAGAGGTTTTGACCACAAGAATATTTGATTTCATCAGAGACCGTGTTCCAGCAACGCTTGGCACAATCTCTAGTGATATGTCAAACTTGGATACCACAGCGATCTTTAATTTTGATGTAGCAAACAGCAACTCTAATTCACTAGACAGAGCAGCTGCCGCCGTTACTGGATCTGAATACACTGGCGACCTTGAGAATGGCATCGGCTCAGATACCTATACCGTGTCATGCGTAACTGGAGGAAATTTCGCTACTGCTAGATTCAATATCACTAGCGTTAATGGAGACAATAAATCTAACGTAGCCATAGCCAGTAATGAACTAGCTGTAGGCAGCCATGGATTAAAGATTCAGTTCTCTGGCGCTGATGCGACTGATCCATTCACTACGGTAGAAAAATATGTAGTCGATGTTTCGATTGCACACGACAAAACAGAAGTTCCACAGATCAGTTCAACAACGCCCGTTGGAGCTTCATATTCTGGGGCCTTCAACACTGTTTACGAAGTCAAAGTAATCAGTGGTGGGTTATTCTCTAGCGGAGTTCAGGTTGTAGTAACAACTAATAACAATGTTGATTCTTTCGGTCCTCAGACTATCACTTCCTCATCTAAAGATTTTTACCTAGGGTCACTTGGATTAACTGCGAGTTTCTCTGCGTATGCAAATTCCGGCCTTTCAAAGGGAGATACATTCTACATTCCAGTTAATTCATCAACCCTTGGCGAATCCAGAAAAATTAAACTTCTTGATTCAATCCCAGCTTCCGTAACTGGATCAATATCGATTGATTTGTGCTACAGGACTGAATCGTTTGTTGTCCCTAGATCAGGATACCCTAGACCAGGAGACACAGCCTGGGAGCTTTCAGCAGATCTGACAGAGCTTACCGTTCAGAGCGACATTTTAGTTTCTAACTCCGAGTTTACTGAACTTAGCAATGCATTATCTATGCTTCCAGTTAAAAAAGCCAAAATTAAGATTGGTTTTGAGGCAATTCAAATTGAAAAAAGCAATAGAATAATTTCAATTTCAGAGGCTTCTCTTCTTCCCGTTCAATTAGGGAAACTAGACCCAAGAAATCAGTTATGTTACGGAGTATGGAAAGCATTGCAAAATTCTGGTGGAACAAGAGTTTACGCAGTATCAGTGGACGAAGATAGCGTAGATGGATACAATAGAGCGTTTGACTCTACGTTGAGTGAGGTAACTGCTTATTACATTTGCCCAATGACTAACGACGAGCAAATTATTCAAGCCGCTAAATCACACGTTTTGGCCGCTAGTGATGAACTCATTGCGAGAGAGAGAATCGCAATAGTTAACCAAGACTTTAGCGTTGTTTCATACATGTATGACAAAACAGCAACTGGTGAATCATGGACTGGATTTGTTTCAATTCTTCCAGGAAGCTCGCCAGCCGTGTATAATCAAGTCACTATTCCTGGCGCAACATTATTGAGCAGCAGAGTAAGAGCTGGAGATATTTTCAGGTCTAACTTCAGCATTGACGCACTTGGAAATGAAACATTTGAGGCATTCAAGATTGTTGATGTTAGAGATGAAGAAAACTTGATTCTTTCGAGCCCAGCGTTTTCGTCCGCCATCGGAGATATTAACTCATTGCGGAGAGTTCAAGTTGTCAGAAATTTAACTAGACGCGAACAAGCTCAATCGATTGGAGCGAACTCCAGCAGACTTGGCAATCGCAGAGTTGTAAATACATGGCCAGACGTGCTTCGTGATGGCTCAGATACGGTAGCTGGCTATTACGGTTCCGCAGCTATCGCTGGATTAAAGTCCGGTGTAGCTCCGCACCAGCCCGTAACAAACGTGATATTAAACGGATTCACTAAGGCAGATCGATCCACTCCATATTTCAGTTTATCGGAATTGAATCTTGCTGCTCAGGGTGGTACATGGATTATTGATCAAGAAGGAGACCAAAATGGTATTGCTGGAGCAATATTCAATAGACATCAGTTGACCACGGACTACACCGATGACAATATGGCTGAAGTCTCCATCACTACGAACCTTGACTCTATATCCAAGATCATAAGAGAGGATCTCAAGCAATTCATTGGACAATGGAACAATCATCCGTTCTTCCAGCAATTACTAAAAACAAGGTTAGTTGACAGATTGACATATCTACAGGGGTATGCAGTTACAGTAAAAGCTGGACCTCAATTGCTAAATTTCAAAATAGTAAAACTTGAGACAGACCCATTGATTAGAACAAGAGTTAATGTTGAAATAGACTTGACGCTTCCTTATCCAGTAAACGTCATTCAAGTCAAGCTTACCGTAGTGTAAAAAAACAAAAAACAAAAAACAAAAGAAAGATAAAATTATGAGCGATATATTTGGAAGAACAGTGGTCCCAGTTGGAGGAGTTTACTCATCAGATACAGCAAAAATGACTGTATCTGGTGCGGCAGGTACCGGAGCTGGAGCCCTAGTGCAAAACGTAGAGGCGCAGTACACCCAAGCAGTTAATCAGATATTTGAGCTTGGCTCGAATTCTGTTTACATGAACCTGGGAAGAGCGGTTGGTCAATTAACTGTTGGTAAAATATTGAGTGATCAAGGTTTCGATGCGGCATTATTTGACTCTTGCGCAGGTGGCGGGACAGTAATAATTCAAGCATCGTCTGGATGTAATGGAGCTGGAAATGCAACATTTAATGCTAAAACGCTTACGGGTGTGTTTATAACTCAGTATGGAGTTACAATGACAACTCAAGATCTATTAATTAGAGAGAACCTTCAAGCTACATTTGTTTCAATGACGGGATCAATTTAATAATAAATAGTGATTGATTAATTTAGGGTAACGTATTAAGGTACGTTACCCTATTTCTTTTTATGGCACTTATTTCTCCGACCACTCAAAGCAAACCTATAATGAACAGCGGGTATGGCACGCCCTCTGATCCAGCACAAGGCTTAAAAGCCGATTATATATTTAGAGATCCATCAAATTATGGATCTCTAAAAGTAATGATTGCAAGGGTTGTAGATTCTTTTCCGAAAAAAAATGTATGCCTCGTCATGGCTGGATTCGAGGGGTTTGTAAAATGCACATATGGATCAGGCCTGCAGTCAAATGTTAGCGGATTAACTGATGTTACATCTCCTGGCATTGGTGACACGGTTATTATAGCCAAGACAGAAGACACAAATTATGGTTGGATATTATCTGGAGGATTAAATCAAACAACAGTACCAGAGGGGTCTAAGCCAACATTTCCACTTTGGGCTCCGTATCAGCCCACGTATGATGAAATAAGAAAATCTAGAACATTTGATTGCCAGGAGTTAGATTTAGAGTGTCAGGATATAAATGCAACAAATGATTTTATCCCAGGAGAAAACATAAAGGCTACAGAGCATCACGTAGCTTTTCTTATAACAAAGCTTTTATTAAGGCTTCAGGGGAGTGGACTGTGTTCGATTAACCTACATACAACAGATGATTTAATGGATGTTGTTGCACACAATTTGAGCTTTTTTAATTCTGCCTTTAGAATAAGGAGTTTTACAGATTACGGCAACTCAAACACACAAGTATTAACAACCCCAACTATGTTGGGGTATGTTAAAGATCAGTACGAAAATCACACAATTTCATTAAATTCTGGGTATTTTGCTGGTGGAGTAGACATAGCGTCTAACGGAAAATTTAAAGAAGGAAAAAGACTATCTGAGGTATACTATGATGAACTTGGTATAATTAGCCAAAAGACAAACGTGAGTTGCTGGATGCAAAAGCTTAATGGCATATACACCTCAATAAAGAAAAAAGAACAAGATACACCACACGACGATGGAGACTGTTTCATAGAAGCACAGCTGGCAAAAATACCGTTTCAAATAGCTCAAGAGGGTGAACTGAAGGCCTCATTTGGGTGCAAGGCCAGAGATTATGTTGCATGGCAGTCAGCTGGAGAATACAGGTTTAAAAGATTCAAAAGGTATACAAAAGATTGGGGAAAACCAGACATAAAACATGGAAGCGACCCCAAAATGGGATCCGGTCAGTATTGTGAGTTTGGCGACATTAAATATGCAAAAGCAGAAATAGAAAACAAACTTAGTGAAGTTAAAGTGCCCTATAGAGAGGGAGAAGCTTTTTGCGGAATATTACCAGATGGATCCGTTGTCTTAAGGGATTCTGGAGGAGCAAGCATAGAATTAAGATCAGGTAAAATTATAATAACTGCTCCAAAGGATATAGATATTTTTTCTGGAAAGAACGCAAATGTTATTGCAGCTAATGACATAATAATAAAATCAAGAGAAGCGATTGATATTAACTCCACTAATAAACAAATTAGAATGAGTTCCGGTACGGACACATTAATAAATGCAACAAAAGGCAGTATACAAATAACTGCACTACAAGCAAATTATACACCAAATGTGGGAGCATCATGTGACGATACAGTTGGAACAGAAAGTAGAAAATATAAAGTTCCAGGAATCGTATTAAAGACAAATAGCGCTATATTAAATAACGCCCCACATATAAATCAAGTAGCTAAATATATATTCTCCGTAATGGGGGAGTCAGAAAAAGACGGCGACTGTCCCAGTAAGCATCCATTTATTTTTCTTAGGTCAAATAGCGCGCTTCATTGGGCTGATGGCTCTGAGGTGTTTCACACATCAAAGCGGCCAGACAGAGAAAAATCTCAAAGAGAGAGAACTGTTATTATTTCGGAGGGATCCGTACAAGGAGGGCAGTATGCCGTATTTGAAAAAACAATATATACCAAGGAGTACTTGTTTGCTGAAAAAAGTCTAGTCGCGTGTGCGTCTTGTTTTATAAACGGAGAATATTTCCATGACTCCTCCAACAAACATCTTCTCGGTCCATATAGAGAGCCCCCCGGACAACTATCCCCACCCCCCACCGAAGTAGAAAGGTATAGAAAATTTGGAGAGATAGCTGAGATACCCACTCTTCAATTTACACAAAGGATAAGAAGGCCATGGAGAGAAGGATTTTACGCACTTATATCATTTAGGTATAGGGACCCCATAGACTATAAAACAGCGGGGCATTTTTGGTTTGAAAGTTTCTGGCAAAGGCAGTATAAAGACGAACTAGAGGAGTGGTACTCTTCGTCCCCAAATCAAAACACGGATACAGATAGAACCGGGCAATCAGTTTACCCAGGAAAAGACGCAATTAATCAAAGCACTTACATAGAGTACGAAGAAAAAAATGTAACAAAAGACGGAACCCCAATAGCAGCAGATCAACAAAGTTACACTGGAGGATCTTTTAGTAAAAAAACATATAAAAAGATGCCAGTACCTACAAATAAATACAATAACAAGTAATGAAAAAAAAACTACAAACTATAAAAGAAGAAGCAATTGAAAAAAACACTAGCGCGATTCCAGATAGCAATGATTTCAAATTAACAAGGCTAGAAATAACGGAAAAAGACAGAGATCAATATTTGCAGTGTACAGCCAGTGGAGCAACATTTAGTCAAAGATTTTTAAAGGAAGAAATGGGAGTGGATATTGTTTTTAGGGATAAAA
>Ga0102918_1000180_pt1 | contig 13388 bp, 8 predicted proteins | sample Colrivmeta1563A3_FD_78202 | JGI IMG/M metagenome (GOLD analysis project Ga0102918, IMG submission 78202) | Estuarine microbial communities from the Columbia River estuary - metaG 1563A-3 | ecosystem: Environmental > Aquatic > Marine > Intertidal zone > Estuary | place: USA: Columbia River Estuary...
GTTATCAGCCCTGGAAGGCGCCGCCGATGCGGCGGTCGAGCTCAGAGTATTCAGCTGAGACTTGGTCAAGGGCGCGGCCGGTCTCTTGCAAGACACCGTTGAGAGTGTCAGCTTTTGACGACCAGTTATCAAGAGAAGCGTTCATAGCCTCTGACTTCTTCTGAAGCTCTGATAGAGCAGAGTTGAGGTCGTTGGCGCGCATCTTCCACTCGTCAAGAGCAGCGTTAGCTTGAGCGGCAGCACCTTGCCAGCGTTCAGCTAGTGATGAGAAACCCTGAGCACCGGCACCTTGCCAGTTTGCCTGAATGTTAGAGACCTGAGCACGGAGCGAAGCGAGCTGCTCGTCGATTGCTGAACGAGAAGACTGAATACGTGAGAGCTGGCTGTTGATCTCTTCATTTACGCGGGCCATGTGGCCTGACTGTGACTTGAGCTCTGTACCTGCTGTACGTACAGAGGACACCTTGCCGGTTATCTCACCGGAGATTGTGCCGACCTGACGGGCTGCTGCTGAGATCTCCTCGGGAGAGATGCGAATCTGGGACATATAGTTACCTCCATATAGGGTGTTGGACTCTCACCACAGTGAGGGCTTTATTTAAAGACGCAACAGGGTTTTAAAACTTGCACTTTGATGTCCCGCTGTGACTGTGCTTTTTAGTATTTTTTCCGCGCGAGGGCTCTCGGGTCCTCGTTCGGTGACGCAGTTGCGTAAAGTACCGTAGGGCGTAAGCCCGAAGAACCCGGCTAGGTTATAGCTGCCCAACTCTGCACTGAGGGATGCCAACAAAAGGCTTAAACATAAAAATACACGACCGAGCGCAACCTGCGCTTAGTCGTTTCCAGGCCATCTGGCCTAAATGCGGGACTCAACAGTCTTTAGCAAACGATGAACTTTTCAAGCCACCCTCTAGGTGTTTTGGGATAGTTTATCGTGAATACATATACACCAGTAACGCCAGATACTCTCACTCTGCGCTTGCAAATAGTCCGAGACCGAAAGAGACAGCTTCCGGATTTGACAACCAGAGCTGAGAAGTCCATTGCTTAAGCTGCGAGTCTCCTGACACAACATCTACTCCCGGTATCGGTGCGTAAGATATCCAGGAAGCAAACTGAGGAAGAAACTCGTTCATCTCTATGTTAGAGTGCATCATAGCGGCTGCCTCGTGAGGGGCCGTGGGAGAACCCGACGTAGCTATGGCTGCTATTAAGGTGGTGTTAGTTGCGCACACGTTTGCGTACGGATCGCCAGGTATAACGTGTCTAACGTGGTAGCGGCCTGCAGGCACCGGTTCGTCTGATAAGCCTTCCACAGTCGTGGTGCGCTCCTCTTGCCTGTAAGATGAGAGATAAGCCTGCTCGGCTTCTCTTAGGGATGGATTGTAGTACTGGGCGACATGTACTAACTCATGTACCGCAGTTCCTAGAGACCTGTCAATGTTGTTTCTGTTTAGGGCTAGAAGATCTTGCACACACGTCCACTCGTTAGGTGGTCTGTAAAATCCGCCTAGCTCGTTACCTCCTCCGGCGTCCATACTAAAGGACTCTGTTCCGGCTACCTCTATAACTGGTATGGAAGCTAGCCAGGACGCTGGCAGGTAATCTACAGCTCTGCGAGCTATCTGCACAGGTGTCTCACGTGACGCCTGCTGATCTTTCTTGAATATTCTAGACACCCACGACGACCCTTCCTTTGTTGTGACGTCAGGTGCGGTCTGTCCTGTCTTGTGCTCTATAAGCTTGCTCTTTGCGTCACTAGAACCAAACGTCCGCACCTCTCTCATTAGTTCTCGAGCAGCTGCGACGTAAGACAACGCAAAGCGTTCTTGAAGCTCACGGAGATCGTGCAAACTTGAGCTCACCTCAGAGGCACCGATAGAGTCGCCGGCACGTAACATAGCAGCCTCACGGAGACGTAGAACTGCTATGTTGCCAGAGAGCCTGTAGAAAGCATCAGAGATGGATTCACCTGGATTCAACTGCATCAAACTTGACACGTTTCCTAACGCCATAGCGTAAGCTCTAGCATGTACTATAGAACCGACACGTACAAGACCAGTAGCCTGAGCAGCTAGATCTTCTGAAGTCTCGTTCTTGCTGTTTCTGGCTACCTGTCTCTCTAGACTCATCTTCCAGTTTGCTCCAGGATCTTGAGGAGGTTTGCATATAGGAGTACGGCCAGGATCTGGCGAAGGAGAGAGGCTGCCTGGTATGTCTGCCCCCAAAAGGGCAGCGGCGGCCGGACTGAGGCCAGACGAGAGAGCCATGAAAGAATCTAAACGAGTCACTAAGGCGTCAGTGGAACCCTCTGGAGGTAGCGTGTAACCATTTAGAGACACTATCTCTCCTGGCGGCAATGTACCAGTCACGGCGGCTATTATTTTACCTGACTGACTGCTGCGAGCTTCTGCGACGGAGTCTGCGGACCTTTTAGCCGCATCTAGGGCTGCGTCTATGATTGCTCTCTGGTTGCCTTGGCGAGAGACACCTACAACTGCCGACGGGTCAGCTAAAGATCTAACCACATCATCTAAAGAGTCGCCTTGCGAATCTAACAACACAACAGACCCGTACTTGCTCTCTAGCGTGGCGAGCTGCTTCTGGGTTCTGATGCGCCCTAAGACAGATCCGTCTACAGAGAGAGCTAGAAAGCCGTCTCGGGAACCGTCTAGCTCACCGAGAGACGTCGTTAATTTGTAGCGGCAAGGCGACGAGGTGCTGGTCATAAAGCACACCGTAGGCGCGAGGACACGCCACTCCACCAGGAAAACACGGCCTAGAAGACCCTTGCCTAAGGTTAGACAGCCGCCACAGTGTGATTTAACACAATGCCTCTTTCTTGTAAAGCGGTTTCTGCCAAGACCAGCAGAGCCGCGGAAGCAAGATAAGCACACCGATGCTGCTTGCAGCTAAAGTGTGTTATGAGAGTGCGGGCCACGCAAGTGGTTTGTGCCAAGACCAACGGTGACAGAGAGATTTCTCTTTTCACACGGGTCTTGTCGCAAAGCGCAAGCCCCGTGTTGGAACGAGAAGTAGTAGCGAATACTACACTTTCTGGTCACCGTTAAGCAACAATAGATTTATTTCTTTTGTTTTGCTTAACGGTTTATACAGTGTTCCTCATTGTGTCCATCGACATCACAGAAGGAGTAACACATGAGTTGCAAAGGCCCCGAAGGCGTAGTATATATCAGCGGAATACCCGTTAAAGTACACGTAGGAAATAGTGACCCTGTAAAGGGTTCAAGATGGGTGTGGACACTGGGGGCAGACGGCACCATACAGCGCGTCTCTGGTAACACCAGATTTACAGACGACACAAAAGTCCTTGTGTGTCCAGTCGGACACACACCTACTAGTGACGAGTTTGACAACCCGCTAGATGGCGCATGGCGTGGTGTTATGAACGAGAGCAGCGCTTGGGGTAGAAACGGTCGCGGAAGTGCGATACCAACAGAACTGTTGAACGCAGAAGGTACAGAGCGTCACGCTGCTGCTCAAACTTTTGCTGAGAACATGCACGGGCCAAAAGCTGAACTAAAACCTCTGAAAACAAAGCTGAAACAAATCGGCGGAGATAGACTGCTGAGGGAGAGTACGTACATGATGAGACCAGCACAGGCTCAGCTAACATCTGACGTATCTGTCCATTTAGAAGAACAAGCAGATCTGCGTGCGTCTATAACCGAGCTAAGCCAAGAGCTTGAGGCTTTATCCATCAAAGATTCAAAGACTCCAGAAGAGGCTACTCGCGAAAGTGAGCTCTCTGAGAAGATTGCTTCACTAAGTAAAGGTCTCAGATCTTTCTCTGCTGTTATAGGAGGTCCTCCCGGGACTGGTAAAACCTCGCTCGTCAGAGAGTGGGGGGAGCGCTGGGATCTGCGCGAGGGTGAGAACATGTTTGAGTTCTGGTGCTTTAAAGACTCAGACCGTGACGACATGGTTAAAACTCTCACGTTCAGTGACGGAAAGGCATCCGAAGAGCCGGGACCTCTCCTTAGGGCCATAGAAGCATCGAAGAATGGTGTAACAATCCTGCTGATAGATGAGATAGACAAAGCTAGATCTACTTTTGATCACGGCCTTTTGCAGGTTGTTGAGACTTGTAAGTGGGACTGCTCAGGTTTTGACGCAGCTAGCATGGGTCTGAGTGTCGATGGTAATGGTATGCTAATAGGCAATCCAGAGAATCTAGTGATAGTCGCAACCCAGAACAACGAGAGAGAGATAGAGGAAGCTTTAGCTAGAAGACTCTCTGCTAGAGTGATACTTGAAACACCCAGCCAGAGCGAGACAAAAGACATGGCTAGGCGCATATTCGATCGCCACATGGCAGACGGTACAGAGGCCCCTAAGTTGCTAGACACTCTAGTGAGAGTAGCTACAGCTATCCAGATTGAGTTGCTAGAAGAAGGCGCAAGCGTGGGTAGAGCTGCAACCCCTATAGAGATAGCAACCATCGCAGAGAAGCTCGTTAAAGCGGCAGCAAACGGCACCCTTCCTAACGCTAAAGATAGCGGTGCAGACATTCTTGATTACCTGAGTTTGATGATTAAACCAGACCCAGACGCTGATGGTGGCTACATGGATGCGCGCGCGGAGATCGAGAGGTTACTTAAAGAGAACGCTGACAAGCCCGACTCTGTGTTGGGATGGTCACGCGATAAAAAGACAGGGAAGAGTACTTTCTCTGTAGATTCCCTGCGCAACGTAATTAAGCAGTCAGCTGCAGCAGCAAAGGTAGGCGGCAGCCCAAAAGCATGAGCCGTCCATACGAGGACGGCGTCACGGAGAGAACAGGGACAGGTCTCTCCGGACGCGTGTATCTACGCCACAGAGAGACTGGTGAGAGACGCAGCGTCACAGTCCCCCCACGCGCGCCTCGCGAGAGAGACTCTGCTAGGTCGGCTTTCACTACCTTAGAGAGACAGGTTGCCGGACAGATGCGCACCCAACTTCATGACGAGCGCGCAATGGCCGTTAGTTCTATCTTGGGATCTTCGGGTATATCGCGAGAGGACCAGGTAATCGACAGGCCCCTAACTAAGAGCGAGATACGTGCTCTTCGCACCATTGCAAAAGGCCAGCCCTTAAAAGAGACCAGGTCTCCAGGCGGGAGATCTTTTGCTGGCAAAACACAGGAAGAGGCTCAAGAGATACTGCGCCAGGACATGGTAGTGAGAGAGGCTATAGGTTCTCTTGATAGAGAGACACAGTTACTTATCAGGCTCGATGATGAGACCATGTGGAGCGGCGAGTACGGCGTACGCGCTCTGAGAGCAGCTATGTCTAACCCTGAGACAGCAGAACTTGCTCAAGGTATCATCGCTACAGGTGCAACTATAGCTGCAGTGAGGGGTTCGTCGCGTTTAGCTGATGAGGTTCTTGCTAGAACAGACCTCGGTAGCACTTCTGCGTTGCTAGCTGAACCTGCCAGGCTCGGAGCTCTAGTGGGCTGCGCTAACGCCACAGTATCGTCTGCTTTTGTAGATCCTATGATGCGTCTTTATGATGTCTTAGATCCTCGAGACGTAGTTGGTATGCCTCAAGCAGTGCTTGATGTTGGTGAGAAGATGCGCCTAGATGGAGATGAGCGCCCTGCAGTTACGCCTATCCCGGTAAACGGTAAAATAACTAAGGCGCAGCGAGACGTACTCGAAGACACCTTAGTCGGGTTCTCTACGTCACTTGCTGTTCGATCGTCGGATTCTAACTCTGAGAGAGTATCATCTGAAACTTTTCGAATGCAGTACAGGGGGCTATCTGATGAGCAGCTATGCGGCTTAGCTTACGAGATGCTAGAGAACACAGGTGCGATGATAGAGTCAGTAGGAGAGGTAGCTAGACAGCTTCATGCTTCAGACTTTCAGCGCGCCATGAGAAGCGTAGACGGCATGAACGAGGAGGCAGCTTCTGTGCTTGAGAGATCAAGTCTGAATGAGAACATAAGAAAGCACGTAGATAGAGATAACGGTGACACACTATTGCGCATGTTGAGCTTAGCTGAGAGAGACATTGTCGCAAATCCTGATAAGCACGAGCAGGCTTTAGTCATGCACGCGGCGTCGTTGGTTGCTACTATAGACTCAACTGTGCTCTCTGGAGCGGCTGGCGCTGAGGCCCGGCAACAGGCTTTAGAGCAGACGGAGCTGGCAGAGACACTCGTAGATGCTCTGTCTAAGAGTGACACAAGCAAACCTCTGGCTCTTGTGCTAGTGGAAGCCCAGAGAGCTGCTGTAGCGTCTGCTAGAGCAGAGAGTGCGATGAGAGACGCTGCTAGTCAGGGAGATGACAACCCTATACGAAGGCACGTCACAGACTTGATAAACACAACAATAATCGGGTTGTCTAGCGGTAGTGCTGGTCTCAGAGATCAGCGTCTGAAAAGAGCCACCGAGATGGCGTCTGCAATTAGTGACCCAGCTTTGGCGCAGACTGCAGTTGCTTCAGTAGTTAGCCTGTCGGAGGCCGCAGTGAAAGCCACTACAGACCCGTCTATTATGCCAGCTATCCATCACAACGCGGCTCCTGCTCGCAGAGCCGCGTCCGGACGAGACTGGCGCACCGGTAGCAGGAGTGTTGAGAGCAAAACGTTAGCAGCCATGATGTCAGAAGGATGGGAGGTAGTATGAGCGAGTGTAGCGGTAGTTACTACGTAAATGGTATAAAGGTGCGCTCAGAGCAGGGCGTCGCTGTTATCGACGGTGTTCGAAGAACTGTTGTGGCAGGAAGAAAAGCTGGTGAGGGAGAGGTAAACTATAAAGATCTGCCATCGGGCACAATGATTCACGTGGAAGCACCAGACGGTGTTCGCGTCCCTCTAGAATTCGACCCTTTAAAATCTTCAGGGAGAAAGGGACGCGGCAACCTAGACCTATCTAGAGTTCCAGATGAACACAAGGCACGCGCTTTAGATACCGCTCTAGACAAGTTACCTCTCGATTCTAAAGAATCCAGGAAATACGCCGAGAAAGTCCACGAGGAAGCCCGAGACTTCGTGAGGAGCGGCTTTGTAGGTCACCACAACATGTCGGACGTTTTAGGAACCCTTCTTAAGCGCCGTGGTGATATTAAATCCTCCATGGAGAGCTCAGACGATAAGCACCTCAGGCAGGAGCTAGAGAGAGTAAACGAGACAATTAAATCAATGACCGGTCTAGACATGTCAGAGTCTGACTTGTCAAACACAGATTTATCTGATATGGACATGTCTGGCAGCAACATGCCTGGATCTAACATGAGCGGTTCTAATATGAGCGGTTCTAATATGAGCGGTTCTAACATGAGCGGTTCTAACATGAGCGGTTCAGACATGAGCGGTTCAGACATGAGTGGCTCAGACATGAGTGGCTCAGACATGAGTGGATCTAACATGTCTGGCTCTGATATGAGTGGTTCTAACATGTCTGGCGCCGACTTATCTGGTGCTGACTTATCTGGTGCTGACTTATCTGGTGCTGACTTATCTGGCGCTGGTGGCAAGGGAGTTAAGTGGGATGAGAACACAATATGGCCTGAAGGTTTTAATCCAGACACAGACCTCAAAGACACGCCAGATAAACCAGAGAGTAAAGACGTTCCTGAGGAAGGCGGTAAGCCAGGATCTAGCGTGAAACCTGGAGATCTTGGTGAAAAGACCGGAGATACAGGCACTGGTGAGCGAGAGCCTACTAGCGGTGAGCAAGACAGCAGTCTTAAGGAGGCTAGCGAGAGAAAGCCTACTAGCGGTAAGCAAGGCAGTGATCCTAAAAGCAAGCAAGGCAGTGACCCTAAAGAGGATGGCGGGAAAAAGCCTGGTAGCAAAGAGACGGGAGATAAAGCCAAAAGCTCTCAGGAGCAAGATGCAAAGACGGAGCCCAGCACGAAGAGAGACGCGCAGACTTCAGGAAAACAATCATCAAACAACAAGCCGGCAGAGCCGCGCGGAGATAAAGAGATAGGGTACTCGAGAGATCGTAGAGGCCAGACTAAGACAAAGGCTGAGCAAGAAGCAGCCGAGGCTTTGCTAGGTGAGATGCTAGAAGGGGTCGTTAGCGGTAAGGGCGGAGGACGTGTGCGTGGTAAAGAATCTGCGCCCGAGAAGGCTATGCGTCTTGCGGCAAAAAGAGCAGCTGAGCGTATATCGTCTATGCGATACAGAGATAGTGACGCCGAAGGGGGAGCTAAGCAGTCTCTATCTGTTATTATATCTCCTGACGTATCAGGATCTACTAGTGCCTGGAGCGGCACATCTGAGGCCTTCAGCAGCGCCCTGTCTTCAGTCTCTGGCACAAAGGTCTCTGTAACCCCTAACATCAACGGCGCTTGGGGTGCTAGCTCAATGTATGAGGAGAGCTCAGACACCCAGGGGGCTATGTCTAGAAGACTGCTGAGCGAGCGAAGCGTTCTTATCTATATGGGTGACAACCATGGTACAGAGGCGTGTCAGGACTTGGCAGACACAGGAGCGAGCGTCATCGCTTTAGATGCAGGATGGCAAGTTGGTATGGAAGCCGGAGGACCCTCTGGCAAAGTTATAGCTGAGAGGGTTATAGAGACAGAGTCAAGTGAAGATGGTAGCTTTCTGCGTATAACAGTCAGGACTCACGAAGGAGAACACGGCGGTAAGCTGCACTGGGTTTCAGGAGTTCCTATGGATTCTCCCCTAGAGTGGGCTGCATCGATTGACGCAGTCATGAAGAACCTAGAAGAGCTAGAATCCGGGTCTGGTGGTGGAGAGAAAAACATTGGAGCCATACTAGATCGCGGACAATCAACACCACCGGACGAGGAGGTGTTGGAGGCTTCACGCGACATAGGTGAGTACCTGGTATCCATAGGGGAGGAATCAGCATCAGAGGCCCTGTCTTTCGTGCTCTCTCCAGACCTGTCGCCGTCTACTTCAGAGTGGAACCCGATAGCTGAAGCGGTGTCTAACCGTCTAGAAGAGATACCAGGCGTCTCCTCTAGGGTTGTTATCAACTCAAACGGGGCATGGTACGCAGACGAGAACCCCTCTGGGGATTTAAACGAGCGCATGAGTAAAGATCTAGCCGGAGGGTCAGTCCTTGTGTATCTAGGAGACGACCAGGGCTACGAGCACTGCCAGAAAGTCGCTGCTGGCGGAGGTATCGTTATTGGGGTATCTTCAGACCCGTCACCAAAAGGGGATTTTAGTGACAAGCCTATAGTAGACGTTGAGCAGCACGGCGAGGGAAGAGTTTTCTGGGTGTCGAATGTCCCTACAGATTCCCCAAATATGGTGTCAGAGGGCGTGCAGGAGGCTTTGAGAATGCTACAGAGCGAGAAGCCAGCCTCGCATATATCTGCACCAATAGTTGAGGGACGCGTTAGAATGACCACAGGTAGAAAGCCAGTATCAGATAACACCACGATGTCTGCTGCTAGATCTGTGCATAAAGCTATAGCTAATCTACCTCAACTTGAGGAGTCACGCAGACAGATGACTTCAGGCAGGGAGTGGGATACAGAGCGGCTAGCTACCCTGAGTGCTGCAGAGCGCGACGTGAGACCTGCGCGGGTACCTAAGATCAAGCACCAGAGAAAAATGGTCGTGTCTTTCGATACATCCCCTTCTACTGTCGCGTGGAGCGGGACAGGAGAGGTTTTTGCCAGAGAAGTCACAAAATCTAGAGTGATGGAAGGGACAGTAGTCCAGAACTCTAACGGGTCTCTACTTGATTCTAGCAGCACGTCAGCGATAGAAGAAGCGGACATAGTTGTGTATCTCGGAGACGAAGACGGTCTTGCGGAGTTTGAGAAACACGTAGACCGCGAGAAAGCAATAATAGCCCTCTGTGTCTCTGACTCTAAAGAAGTACGCAGGGAGCCAGTAGAGAGACGAAGTGGCGGAGGCTGGATTTACAGATCCACCGGGCTGCCCTCTGACCAACCGGCAGCATGGGCGCAAGCTTTAGTGAGAGCAACTAAAAAACTAGTTAATAAGTGGTGAAAATCCACTTGTTGCACTCAAGAGGTACGCGGCGACAGTGATTAGGGCCTATCCAACAAACATCTATGTCAGCAATAATTCTCGTAAGGTTTTCACTTTACGTCTCTCTCGGGAGGACACCACCCATGCGGTGCTGTTAGAAAAATGCTAAGTCAACTACTTTTCAAAGTGTCGGGTAAAACCCCATCTAGCCTATGCGACGAAACCTAATTAACCAGGGATCGAGACAGAAGCAAACATGGTAGTATGCTCCATAAAAGTAATGACAACAAAAGATTTTGCGCGCCGCTCCTAGCCTAGGAGACCTGATTAAAAACCAGGAACGAGTGTGTGAAAACACACTCCTGACGACCCAAATCCCCGCAGGGGGAGAGGTGAGATTGCGTGTATGGCAAACAAACAAAAACAATTCCGCGTTCGCGTGGGGTTGTGCTACATCTCGCTGGGAAACCAGGGTGTGTAGATAAACGGTGAATACCGAGGGTTCTGCCCTTTTCTAGCTCAAATAGGCACTGTAGCGAGAATTAAGCTGAAAAGCAGGGCTCCACAAGCCCGTCTAAAACTAGTGGTAAGACATAGAGTGAGCTGTCTAGCATTGCGGGTTAAGTGCAATCTAGATCGGTGAATCTCGAAACGAATAGGGTACAGCTAGACTGTATTCAAAGCGTGTGTTTGATAGACAAGTTGGCGAACTTAAAACGTTAAAACGGACCCCGTGTCCCGCCCGATCTACTAACACCCTACGGTGTAAGTAGTGAAGGCAACTATACTCCGTGGTGTGAAAGTTTAAAACACTTAAATGTCTGAGACAGCATCACTAGTTAATGGCAGGATCCGCAGTGGCACTCAGGCCCGCAGCTACACGACCCAGGTGCGCAACCACATCTCCCGTAGCAGCTTGGGCAGTCGTTGGTGTTGTCGTCCATGATACAACATGTACGCCAAGCAACAAAATAGACACCCATTTACCGAGGAAGATCTCTTTGGCGCACGCTTATATAGTAGGTTGAGCTGTGTAGAACAAGTTCTGTGTTGTGAAACACTGCGAATAAACGCACACAAACTCAACCTGACGTCAAAAAGACGTCTGTGGGACAAGCCCTCCACAAAGTGGTTACGTTACATCTCTAGATGTAACGTCGCAAGTGGGCTTCTGGCCAACACTTGCGAACTTGTGAAGGAAAGAATCCGCTCGAACAGCAGCATGGGCTGCTGTTCTCAGACTTGCTCTACACTGTCGGCGTGTGCAGGAGAGATTCAAGACACTAAAACTCAAGACGCGAGAGAGGCACACACTTGAAGGGCCTCGAGACTAGAGAACCCGTCACTTAGCAACAGAGGGTAAAGTCTAGCGGGTGTCTCCATATCAGAGGAGTTCGGCAAAACCCCTATAGTCAGTGGATCAGGGAGCGGCCACCGGAAGATTGTTCGTCCCTCAAAATTTGTCACAGTTAAGGCCTCTGAGTTCCTTGGGTCCCAAGACCCCCATATGCCGTAGGTTCCGTAACGACCAGACCAAAGTGAGTCACTAGACACTTCAGAGAGAAATGAGAACCACACGGCCGGAACATAGAGTTCGACCTCAAGAGAGTTCTGTGCGGCGAGCTCCTCCTCTGCGAAGAGAAGCGCAGCGTTTAGAAATTTTCCTCGAGCGGACCTCATAATTAAATGATGTCTGTCTCAGGGTTTAAAGCACGCAGTGACAACGTCACCTGTCTGAACACTGTGTCTTGTGTGCAGGGCGGAAAAGCGTACAGAAAATACCTGAGAAAAGCCAGAAGATACTCTGTGTGCTGCGACAAGCAAGGCGTGACCAGGTCTGTGTCTCTTCGTGTTCTAGCTGTGCTGGCTGGGTCTCTGGGTGTTTACGTAGCGCTGATAGGTGTGGCGTATATCCTGAGTCTCGAGATGCGGGGCTTTGCTCTTGACGCAGCGTTGTTGTCTGTCGGTGTGTGGTCAGCAAGTCTTCTCTCAGGTGACGCCCAGATGAGAAGAGTTAGAAGAGCAGTGAAAATAGCGCGCTCTGTGAGTGCCATGATGGTGGATGGATCTGAGAAGCAATCGCAGGGCAGGTCCTTAGCTACACTGCTTTGTGCGGGCAGTAATGGGAAACTGATTTTCTGGCAGATGTTAGAACATGCCCCTGCTGGTTTACGCGAAGAGCCCGAGTTAAAATCTTTTTTAGAATCTTTATCTGGATGGCGCCAACAGGGTGCAGAGTTAAGCCGTGATAATGTTCTATCTTACGTCGATAGTGCGTGGGTGCTTTACAACAGCGCCAGCTGGCGCAAAATTCTCAGCATAACGACCACTCTTCCAGGAAGTAGTCCTGGAGACATGATTAAAGACGCAGGCGAGTTGTCCCTGCTTGACGCAGAAGAGCTAGAGCTAGCTGAGGAGATGTCTCAGGGATGGCTTGGTAAAGGCTCAGAGTTAGCTGGTGTTATTGTCGCTATGCGTGCTATCTAGTTCGTGAAACTAGATAAAGACGTCTAAGGAAACTCAAAACCTGACGCGATGTGCTCCAGAAACGAAGTTGAGACTCTGTCCCTGCCGTCCAAGCAACAGGGACCTCCTCTATAGATTTTCTGCTTTTGGTTAGATAGAATATCAACTCAGAATCGAGCAACCAGCCTGTCTCTTGGCAAGCATCAAGCTCAGGACGTATGGCGTTTATATCGGCTATCTTTAGACCGCACTGAGCATCAGCTACTTTGAATCCTAGAATAAATCTTGAAGCTAATCTGTATACACGAGAAGCTGTAGATCGGTAAATTGACCTTTTTGGTTTCAGATTAGAGCAGTATCTAGAGGCGGTCGCTAGAGACGCGCCGTTGGCGACTTTACTAACTAACTCTGGTACTATAGATATATCAGCTGCCAAGTCTGCGTCAGAGAAACCTACCATGTCAGTTCCGTAAGACCAACCGTGAAGCACAGCTAAACCTTTCCCTCGTCCTTCTGTGGTCTCCACACACACCCACTCTAGGCCAGACGCTGCTTTTAAAGCCAGAGCCGCCGTGTCGTCAGAGCTGTTGTTTATAACAACAAGAACTGACATATCTGTACCTAGGTTTAAAAGGTCATCTCTTAGATAAGATAGCTTCTCTATACAAGAGACTATAGTAGAGGACTCATTTCTAGCAGGAACAACCATCAACAGGGAACGCACGGCAATCACTGTGCGTTCCCTGGTCGGATGGTGCCCGATAGAGAACTGGTGCGGGCGGTGGGGATTGAACCCACGTGTACCGACTACCCTTTCAACACTTTATAAGAGTGAGGGGATACGCCCGCTAGGGGCTAGCGTATCTCCGTTGATAGGTCAGTGAGCTTTAATGCCAACACCCTTACATCTTGCCCTGTAAAAAGAGTCAAGCACGCAGAGAGGGAGGGACTTAAGAATAAATCGGTACCACCTAGGTGGTACCGA
>Ga0102918_1000181_pt1 | contig 13384 bp, 6 predicted proteins | sample Colrivmeta1563A3_FD_78202 | JGI IMG/M metagenome (GOLD analysis project Ga0102918, IMG submission 78202) | Estuarine microbial communities from the Columbia River estuary - metaG 1563A-3 | ecosystem: Environmental > Aquatic > Marine > Intertidal zone > Estuary | place: USA: Columbia River Estuary...
AAAAATAGCAATCAAATAGAAAATTAATAATAAAGATATTTAAACTTTAAATTGTAGAAATTAAGTTTTAAAATAAAAGTTAAGAAATCAAAAAGCTCAATTCAGTTCTTAACTGAGTAAAGCCTATAAAGCCCGACTGGGTACAATGACTCCAGCAAGGCAATAGCTCTACTCAGTTTTCAACTGACTAAAAACCGACCAAAGCCCAACTAGGTACGACGACGCTAGTAAGGCTGACACCTCAAGTCGCTTTATATCGCAGACAGGCGATTAAGCTAATGCAGCTCGACTCGACACTGAAGTCAAGTAAAGCTAAGGACTTAAAGAACCGGACCCTTGACACGACTAGAGGTTAATCCCTTCCTAGCAATGTTCATAGGTCTATGGTTCATGTATAAGTCCTCGAGGGCTGGCACAAGCTTCATATTTATAGGGAATTGATTGGGGGGGTGAAATAAACAATATGCCTTACTCCTTCCTACATGGCATGAGTCATACTCAAGTCTCAAGACAAAGAAACCTTTAATATCAGAAGCAATTCATATTTAATTTAACATGTATACACAATATACAAAATATATTCCTCAATATTCCTCATACCCCGGGTGAAAAAAACGTAACAACAACTCATCCGAACGTAAGTCAACTAATTACTGAGAGGATATACAAAAAAAAATATTTGAAAATGATCTACTGATACTGATCAATCATAATCCTCAAAAAAAAACTATTAATTAGCGTTATCGTCTCATTGAGCAGCGGTGGTGGTGGCTGCGGCACCACTCGGTTACGTAGCAGCTTAACTATTCTCCATTCTCCACACCGTCGTGCCGTCTCAACTGGCTGGTTGTCCTCAGATACTAGATCGTCCAATAGGCGTTGCAAATTTCGCCTGATGACTGGAACTATATATTTTTTTAAACTGACATATTGAGTCAGTATCAACTTTGTAAGTTGAACAATGATCTTGTGTACAGCGTCAGCTTTGTCCAGGGCACGTATTCGTCTTGCCGTCTTCAACGCTGGTGTGTCCCACATATCTTGTAGTCTGAGCCTATCCACCTGATCCATGACATCATTTCCCAGCTGCTTAAGACGCTGAACTTCCTCTGGGGAAGGCCTTTTCTTGACTCTCCGCTTGATATCAGCAAACTTTTCTTCGGAAAATCTTCGTTTCTTGCTAATTTTCGCACCCGGGACGGCTTTTTCCTCGACCCTTGACTCAATTTTCTGATTAGGTTGCTGTATCTTAGCCATATTCCTTCTCAGATATTTGTGTCAATTAGTTCAAGTACTCACAGCCTTCTCTAATGAAAGCCCTCCAACAACTGAATTCTCCGTTCATTTCTGGTAGAAATCTTTGTTAGCTGCTCTCTACTCTCTTTCTTCGGCGCTCATCTTTCACTTACACTCTCTCTCTCCGCTCACTCCTATGGGCTTATCGCTCCCTAGAGAGAGGGTTGAGTAGAATGTCCGCTACTGAGCGCTTCAAAGAGAGACGGGAAAGGATTTAGGAAAGAGGGAGGTAAGACATCTTACATCTTCCCCTCTTGCGGGTTGCCCCACTCAGGATTTTCGTTGCCAAAAATCCCATCCATTCCCTTACCAATCTTTTTGCGGTGTTCAAGTTCGGCAATATTACAATTCTTGCACCTTGGACAACCACAAGCATTGGTAAAATATCTCCACTCTGGATGGGTAATGACTCCCATACATGAGTAGCACTTACATGATGACCTTATACTTATGACATTTTCAAACGTTTTATGCTTTTGGTCCTCATCATGATGGTCAAAAGCTAAATTTTGAGGGTCTAGTAAGTTCCATTCATAGGGATTACATTTCCCTTTTAAATGATACTCACAACATGACCTGCCACAAGTATTTCTAGGCCAAAATGCATTCATGTCATGTTTCTCATTCCTACAAATTTTACAGTTGCACTCTCGCTGTTCTGCATGTTTTACAGGAATGTCTGACATCTCTATTATCTCATGTTCAGGTTGAAATTGGGGATTCAAATAAGTTTTTCTGTTTTCAAAGTTTCGAGGTGGAGCTTGCTGTCTCTCATCCCCCTTACGTTTGAACAGAAATCTTAAGTGTAACAAATTGTCTATTTTCCTATACATACAGCGTAATAGCTGAGTTGCATATAAAAATACCACAATTATGGATGTGTAAGACCCTATCATTTGTAATTCATTTAAAAATGATGTCTTAATCCAATTTATTACACCCTGAACTAAGCTTTTTGGACTCGAGCCGTACTTTTGAAAATTGTAACGGTCCGTGCCCAAGCAAGAACTTTCACGACAAAAGTTGTCAATCATATGATTTTCTAACATTTTGCGTTTTCGTCCCCAATGAATAAGATCTTCGAATTGTTGGAAATCTTCAGGGTTATATAACCCGTCATTAGTGAAAATTTCCACTTCATCAATCTTATTACTGTCCAGGTCATTTACAAACTTCCCCAAATTGGTCAGGGTTATATTAACTAACTCAATTGTGGGAGTTTGTTGTATGACCTGGCCTTCTTTTGTGACAAAGTACGGGGCTTTTTGACAATCTATGCTTGGGAATAAATTTTTGTCTTCTAAATCATAGATCACATGTGATCCATAAGATATTAACACATTTTTTCCGTCATAAACCACAGGTAAGTAACCTTCTAGGCAGCGCACATTGCTACTTTCACCTAAAATTACACTTACTTCCGTGACTTTGCATTTAATTGACAATATTAAGTCCCCCCGTCTTTTCAAGATAGCATTAGGTGTAAACGGAGATATTTCTATACTGTCTATTGAACTAGCAATAGTTGAGCATATTCTATCATTAGTCAAAGAATGGAAACCCTCTGCTTTTAGAACTGACATCAATCCTAAATACTGAGCGTTGGCAACCTCCTCTGACCTTATGCTTACACCTTCAGCTTGTACTCTCTCAAGCTTTTGGTTCTTGAGGTCACGGTCATAGACAATTAAGAGATTGTCCATATTTGTGCTATAGTACTTGCTTATGCTTCTTGCACACTCTAAACTCGGATTTATAGGTATTCTCTTTTCTAAGGCAATTTTGTGCTCATGACTAACTACCATTAAAGATTTTCCTTTATCCGTGTTTACAGTAACCTCATTGACTTTAAGTTCTCTTACACTTTTAAGTCGACAAGGGTTGTCGTTTCCGACTTTTACATAAGATTCATTGCTTGATAGACACGTTCTCGAGCTGAAACAACTATCATCAAGTTGGCGTCGATTTGTTATATCGCTTGCTGTTCTTGATGTATAATCTATTTCCAACTCTACAACCCTGGATACTTAATATGATATCCTGAAAAGTGAGAGTTTGCTCATGTAAAACGTCTCCTATCCATGCCTGCACTCCATTGCAGAAAACATTATCTGATGTTAATGTCAACGACCCTCTTGCTATTTTTTGATAATGCAACTCGGTGTTGATAGCCATCGGATAAGTATTTCCGTCCGTGTGAATGCCTGTCTCATGTATTTGTTTACATTCAAGTGGAGTTATTTCACTCACCACAGCATACTTGGGTGGAGCTAACAATTTCATATGTGACCATCTAGCACACATATGGTTTGATTCGCTCACCGTTTTTGTGCATCTAATCGCTTTTACAGTCTGTTTATCAACATGTTCTGCAATTGTGATCTTTTGCAACGGTGTTTCAACCTTTTTCTGCTGTTTTGAGCAAAATGTATCTACTCTACTGTATGTAACTTGGTTCGTTTTACAATCTAGTGCATCCAATTTCAAACTAGGAAGTTCCCCAAATATGGATATTTCTCCCTTTATTTGATGTAGGTTCAATACCAGAAGGATACAGCACCAAACTGTTAACATTTTAAACTTTATTTCAGCCATCATATGCTTGATAATAACTTGTTTAAAATATTCTTAACGAACCCTAATTTTAATTTACTTAGTCCAATTGAGATTATACTCTAATTTGGAACTTTTTCAATTGAAATTAGTTTATACTTTTTAACTTACTTATTCCAACTGAGAATATTTCTCTAATTTGGAATTTATTCAATTAAAAAATATCTTAATTAAACTCTAAATTATATTGACTTGGTCCAACTGAGATATTTTCTCTAATTTGAACTATTCAATTAATTTTAGAATTTAACCTATTAAATTTGAGACTAGTTTGACTTGATCCAACCGAGATTATTTGCTCTAGTTTGAATCTTTCAACTAATTCATAAATTTAACTTATTAAATTCGAGATTAGATTGACTTGATCCAACTGAGATTATTTGCTCTAGTTTGAATCTTTCAACTAATTCAAGAATTTAACTTATTAAATTCGAGATTAGATTGACTTGATCCAACTGAGATTATTTGCTCTAGTTTGAATCTTTCAACTAATTCAAGAATTTAACTTTCTCAACGCCTTTTATCTCTTTTAAGCTCCTTACCGGTTATTATTATTACCTAATAAGGATCTTTTCTGCCTGAGCGTTTACTCAAGACTGAAATATTATTAATAAATTCATTTCTTTTATACTAAATTTTATGCGTAGTCATCATTATTCAATCAAATCTTACTATCAATTTATTTATACTCTCTTTTATGAATCATTATTACTACATTTATTCTATTAAAATTCTTTGCTTTCCTTCTCTCCCCTCGTCAAAAAGACGTCTGAGATGTCTAGAAATAAGAATTTATCGATTTTCAGGCATTTATTAGTTTTATTTATTGAAAGAAAAAATCTTGTGAAAATTTAATTACTATTAACTGATCGTACGTCATACCCCTTTTATCTGTGGATCCAATGTCAAAACACGTACCATGTATAGTGTTCGTCTGTGTGAGAAAGTACACTCTCTCACATCAGAGATCATATAGATGAATTTTGTTTCAATTTGTTTTGCGCCAACGGATCGTTAGACTTGAAATACCAATATTGAATTTAATAATTACATTAATATCTATAGATGTTACTTTGTTTACATACTTTTTATGCATTAAATTATAGTCTAACGTCATATTTCTAAAACAATTTTGGCACCTTTTATTCTATAAAACCATTTTAATTCACCATTTGTTAAATAATTATTTATCTTAATTTTTCGTTTAGTGAAATGATTTCGGATTCAATATTAGTAATATTTCCACATTTTTCAATCAATTTTTTACTTATTGCCATACTCATCAATTATAAAACACATGAATTGTTTTAATTTTACACACTCAGATATTTTTATTGCTTAAAAAAAATCTGTTTACGTTGCATTTAGTTCCAACTTCATACCTTTTCATAAAAAAATATTAATTTAAACATTCTTTTATTTGAATAGCTTACTTCAAAGATTACAGTTTAAATTTATTTTTCTTTTGCGCTTCACACATGTGTATGAAATAATTTGAAATTTAATGGTTTACACATGTGTTATAGATTGGAAAATTAGTATATTTTTCTATATTTCACGACTCAGTAATTCTCCCCCCTTTTGTGAGTCGAAAATATTCTCTTGGTCATAAATAATATTAACCCCTGACCTTGTTTTGTCTACAATTTGTACACGTTGCTATTTTTACTCAAATAAAACGTTGATAATACACTTCTTTTCCAATCGCGTTGTAAGCTATATTTTGCATTTAATTGGTTGGAATTGTTTAGAATAAGTGTGATATTTCAATACAAATTCATTCATGTTTTAATTAAAACAAAATATAGTTTCACGAATCATTTATTGAATATTACCAAATTAATTTCAAACTTGATAGATAACTTAATACGCATTTTAGTCTAGTAAAATTAAAGATAGAATTTCATTAATTTTAGCGCCAAATTTCGCTAATGCGTCGAGTTTGGCCTTTCTTGGTTCAAGTTTTTCTTGTGATTTATCCATTTCTGGCGTATCAAATACTTCTTGTTCCAAGTTTGGCTCGGGATTTTCATCAATTGTTTCCTGGGTGTGCAAAGGTATATCAACTGATTTTTCTCCCTCCTTGAATTCTGCTGTATTATTCTGCGAATGTGCTGATATATTTGCATCATTTCGCAATATAATAGCATTTTCAAGTTCATCGTCCATCTTTTTGTCCAAAGAATCAGCTAAACAGTTCTCATCATAACTTTGATTGGGAACTGCTTTTACTGAGAAAAAGTACTTTTCATTAATATCATTAGCGGGCTCTATTTTCCTAATCCTGCTTATATTCACTGATATAAGCCTATTTTTCATACGTTCAGTAGTCGGATTTATGAGTTTTATCTGTACCACTGAATCTGATATGATTTTATGAATTAAGAAAGGTCCCGTCCAATAATTAATTAACTTTTTCGTACCTTTTTCTGGACAAATAGCTGTGAAATAATAAACCTGGTCACCAAGACCCAGTTTATACTTCTCAGGATTACAGTTTTGATCTAAAATCTTTGCATATTCAGCTTGATTCTTAATCATGTAATCATGAACAGACTGCATACTTAATTGTTTCTCATTTATTAATGATGAAAAATCTTTATACACAGTCTCTGGAATTTTAGGCACAATATATGCCAGGGGCAAAATTACTTCTGACCCAAATACCGCTTTAAATGGGGACATACCAGTAATCCTATTCAAACTACTATTTAGCCAGAAAACTGCCATTTGTAATTTGTTCGGCCAATTACTGGTATTTTTGTCCTCACTCGTGCGAATATATCTCATTAAAGTTTGGTGGGCTCTTTCTACACGATTTGAAGATGGATTATAAACAGGCGTGAAATTTTGCTGTATGTTTAGGCTTTTTAGCACATTTCTAAACACATTAGCTGTAAAATTCGTCCCGTTATCGCTCTTAATATGTGTAGGACAGCCATATAAAAAGCACCACGACTCTAATAAGGCTCTCGCCGCAACCTCAGCTGAGGCATCTTCCACTGGAGTTGCAGCAAGAAATCTAGTAAAACCGTCTTGCATTGTGAGTATATACTTCACGGTTTTACCTTTAAATCGACATGGGATCAAGGGTCCTACCAAATCTATATAGAGAAGTTGGTTAAAATAGAGCCATTCTTCACTATAGTGTGATGGTTTCGCCTTACGATCCCCAAACTCACTAGTGAGTTTGCCTAGACAATCCACGCAATTTACCACGCGAAAATTTACATAAGCTTGCATATTTGGAAAATAAAAATGTCTTTTCAATTTTCTCAAAGTTTCATGCAACCCTGGGTGACCACATTCCACATGGAATTTTCTAAAAAGTTCTGCTACCATTGCATCAGGTACACAAATCCTTTTATCATCACCCAAAATATAAAGTAATCGCGTTTGTGGACAAATCCGTAACATCTGTCTAAAACCAAAGTATATCTTTTGTATTTTATTCAAACGTTTTCGATCTGTAGGAAAATTAGATTCTTCTACCCAGTTTCTAACTTGTAATAGATTTGAATCGTTTAACTGCTCATTTAAGTATACCTTATTAATTTCGGCATTACTCAAATTCAGTTTATTTTCCTTATTGCATGGATTTCCCGCATCTCTGTATGGCACAGCGGTGCGAGTGTCTAATCTCGTTGTTCTCCGTGTGCCTCTCTCTCTCCCACTGTTTTGACAGATGTCAAAATCATATGTTTTTGACAGAGATACACACGGCTGGGGATGGTCGATCGATATTTGTGTTCCTGCATTGTTATCATAATCTAATGTTTCAGAAACGTAAATATTGTCTTCAACCCCATCGAGATATGCTTTTGGTTCTAGTTTCCTTTTACTACTTTCTTTGTACTCTGTTAATCCTTCACGTCGTGATAATGCATCGGCGGTTACATGATTCCTACCGGGTCTATGCACAACATCAAAATTAAATGTACTTAAGTAGTTATGGAAACGAGCAAAGATTCCTGTAGTCTTTTTGCAGGTTTTCAGGTATTGTAAAGGACCTGAATCTGTTCTGACCACGAATTTCTTTGCACGCAATATATGCTCAAACCTGCGTAAAGTAAAAATAATCGCTGCAAGTTCTCCCTTGTATGAGGGGTAGTTCCTTTCAGCTTCATTATTTTTCTTTGCTACGCATGCTAAAAACTTTTCTTTTCCCCCTTGGACTTGACTTAAAACCCCCGCTTGAGCGACCCCACTATAATCTGTATCGACTATAAATGGTTCCGGACTTTCATAATCCGGATAGCCTCTCACCGGTGCTGTTTTAAATGATTCCTTAAGGTTCTTGAACTGTGTTTTTAGGTTCTCCGTCCATACCGGATTTTCTTCCATCTTTAGCGAGTCTAAGTCTGCTGAAAGTGTTGAATAATTCGGTATGAAGGATCTATAATATCCGCAAAATCCCAGAAATGATTTTAGCTCTTTCCCAGTTTTAGGAAGCGGCCAATCTAACACTTTTTCTACGTACTTGGGTATCATCTGTATCCCTTGTTCCGTGATTTTGTGTCCTAGGTAGTTTACACTTTTTGCGAATATTTTACACTTCCTAAGCTTAATTTTCATACCAGCCCGTGCGTGTATCTTGACTATCTCTTCTAAGTGTCCTAGATGCTCTGAGATACACTTACTATAGACAATCAAATCATCAACATAAGCCATTGCATATGTTTGTGGTAAACATGCTAATGCTTTATCAATGAGTCTAGAATACGCCGGAACTCCATTTCGAATTCCAAAAGGCATCCGTAGAAATTGATACTGTCCAAATGCAGAACTGAATGCTGTATAAGGACGGCTTTCTTTTTCTATTGGAATGGTATGAAAAGCGCCAGCTGAATCGAGTATCGAAAAGATTTTCGATCCGGCCAACTTTTGCAAAGAAGTGTCGATACGTGAGAGTTGGTATGCATCTTCTACAGTAGCTGCATTTAACTGTCTGTAATCAATACACCAACGTATCTCATCTGTATCTTTTTTTCTAACCGGCACCAAAGCTGCAGACCAAGGTGAGTTAGCTGGTTCTATGACCTTGGCTTCTAACCATGCCTTGATTTGTTTTTCTAGTGACTTTTCTTGAATTGGGTTTAATGGTCGGGCTTTCATCTTTACTGATTTTGCTTCAGGCAAAAGCTTGATTTCAAACTCAGTTAGATTTGTCCGACCATAGTCAAATTCAGAAATGGCTAGGGAGTTAAAGTTTCTCATGAATATATCAATTACTTTTTCCTTGTATGAAGGATTAGCATTGAGTATTTCATTAGTATCTATTGCTAAAGAATCCTTAATGAAATTATATCTTTCTATTAATTCAACTTTAGTTAACTCCTTTTGGGACTTATGAGATAGCGCATTTAATTGTAAGTCATCTTTTTCAATCAAATTTGCTGTCCCGATAAGAATCCCATTCTCGATCGACACATCCCTAGCTGAGTAATTTGCTATCGTAATCCCCTCTCCCTCTATATTATATAGACCGGGATGGAATAATAGGTCATTGTGAACATGTATACTTTCTTTCTCTGGATGGAATAAAAAGTTCTCGTGTCCATGTGACTTCAAATTATTAATCTCAACTTTTATGGGACATGCCGTTCCAGCCTTTACCGTTTTTCTTTCTTTACTGTAAATAGGAAAACTTGTATTTGTATTTACACTAAATATTTCGTTTTTCCCTTCACGTAAATCTAAGCCAGGTAAAGGTTTCCGTTTTCTTGCGTCTAAAATTGTAGTTTGATTTGATACAATTGGATTTCTACCTATAAATTTATACCAATCAACTACTGGTTTTATGCGCGAGTCTACGGAATTCTCCGCTAAGTTAAAACTTGGTGTTTTCAAATCAACTGTTTGATTCTTAATTCTTAGTCTAATACAATCGCTCATGAATTGCAGATTTGCATTATATCGACGTAGGAATTTTTCACCAAGATTGATAGGATGTGCCAAATCTTTTATAACCCATGGATTGATTATTACAGGATATTTTAATCCTTCTAAATAAACTGCCATTGGTTTGACTGTTCCTATCATTTTAACTTTTCCATTGCTACAGGCTGTTCCAACAGTTCTTTGAACTGACTTATCTATTTTTAAATTTAGATCTTTAGCCAATTTTTCAGAAATTAAGTCCGAGCATAAATTTCCTGAGTCAATTAAGACTTTTACCAGTATCATTTTACTCTTTATTTTCCCCCTAATATATGCTAGTGGGGAAATTGACTTATTTTGTGAAATTCCTGTAACAATGTTTTGTAATTGCTAGATATATTTTTCTAATTTCTCACAATCTTGTAACGAGGGTCTATCCCCTTCATTCACAAATTGTGACAAATCATCCAAATTTTCTTCACAATTACTCACTGAATCTGTTATGAAGAAATCATTCGAGAAATTTTCCTCCAAATTAGACTCATTGATACCATTATCTAGGCCATTTTCAATTTGGTCTAATTCAGTGAATATTTCCTCGTTAATTTCGTCATTACAGTCCAAGACGCCTAATGAAAAGTTGCTCTCAAATATATCATTGAGGTCTATTGATTGAATCTCGGACTTTCCCTGAGTTTCATCTTGTTCCTCAATAATTTCTTCAAGCAAATTATCATCTTCATCAAAATGGGAAATGACAGATACTGTCCGAAATTGATTATTTTTCTTAACCTTCATATTTCGTTTTCGAAAATAACCACCTTTCTTTTTCCCCTGGAAACGACTTTTATCGTTCATTTTCCAGTTTTTATGATTTTGTGCGTCTATCACATTGATTTCTGGCTCAGAATCAAATGATATGGGTTTCATATTTGCCTCATCATCATTTGTTATCCAAGCACAAATCAATCCTTCATCATCAATTTCAAAACCCTTTTCTTTGCATTCTTGCTCCAAATCTACACCATTTACGGTACGATCCAGGCCTTTTGCTTTTCTAGGGCAGTCTCGGACAAAATGGCTCTCGTCACCACACCAGAAACATCGTCCTTTCATGCCTATGTTTTGGTTTTTCAACCTTGCTATTCGCATTGTAGGCTTAAAGAATCGTTTTTTCTGGTATGGTTTGTAACCATTTTTCCAATCCTTTTTAACAAAATTAATACTTTCTTCAGCCGTCTCTATATCTATTGAGTTCAGCTTTCCAGTACTAACTTTGCTAAATTTAGTATTGTACATTTCATAGTCTAGCTGTTCTAGAGCACCGACTTGTTTGTCTGGTTCTAGATCTCCAGCTGAGACCATTTCCCTTACTAACCTAGCTTCATTCATTATTACCTTAGAAAGTTGATCATAATCATTTGGAGGATTCACATATTGGTGAAATTCTCTCGCTTTCTTTCGCAACAATGGATTTACTAGACTGTTTTTGTAAAGTTTGCACAATACTTCTCGAACCTCATTTCGGGTTTGTTCAGCGGGAGTATAGATCTTTTTCCATTGGTTTGTGATACTTAGTATGTAAAAATCTATAGGCTCATCTGGCCTTTGTTTTCTACTTTCTAATTGATCTTTTAACCTTTGGAGGTTTTGTGCAGGATCTAACTTTTCCGCCAACTTTTTTATGTACTCTTCAAAACTACAGTTTAGTATTGATAAATTGGTCTCTATTCCTGGGTTCATATCTTCCCCAGCAATAGTTAAAGCTGTCTCAGTGAGTTTTTCGTAGATAATTACTTTTTTCCACTTATCACCCAGATAATTTCCGAATAGTAATCTATTTCTCATACTATTCATCCATTGTCTAAATGTAACTCCTGAGTTAGGCCCTGACCATTCTGGACAATTACGTAAAATCCTACCGGCATTCTCACTTTCGTTGATGTTATGCCTAGGTTCTACTTGCCCATTATCAACCTGCCTGTAATTTTGGAAATTGTCTTGGGGTCCCGACCGAGTGTTATAACTTTCGTGCCAAGAGCCCCCAAACGAATTTCTTTCTAGACCACTAGCCCTATAGGTAATATGATCTGAGTTTGAGTTTTGGTTATTTTGAGATTCATTTAATATCTCATTTCTCCTTCTTTCTCTATCTTCAGTCATTTTTTCATACCTATAAGTCTCATTCCGGTTCACCGGTGTATATAACATGCCTGGTGGACCGGAATTTGGCCTATTTTGGTCATAAAATTGCCCGAAATTATCAGCCGGTTCCGTTTCGATTTGAGACCGTGAGATATTTCCGTTAATTTGGCTAATATCTCTTAAGTTTCTTTTCGGAACGGTTCCGGTATTTCCGGTTCGACTTCCGCCTGCGTTTTGGTCAACTCCCATCGAGAAATCGCCCGAATGCCCGACGTATGGTCGGGTTTCACTCGTGTTATTTCTCGATTGGATTACACTAGTTCCATCATTATTCAACTTAGTGTTTATTTCCAAAAGAAGTTCACCCATCTTCTCCATATTCTTTTCAAATACAGATTGACGGGCTCCTAACGCTTCAAACCTGTCTAGATATTGCTGATGCAATCTAGCCATGTTTTCCTGAGGGGAATTTGGTCTTGATAGTCTAGGACTTGATATCTCTTGACTATTGGCCAAACTCCTCTCATTTCTAGATTCGGGTCCTCTTTCAATAGTCCTTAATAAACTACTAAATTCAGATCCTAATCTATCTCTCCCTTGCTGTCCCTGTATTCCGGATATTCCGGTTTCCGGTTCAGTCGGGATTCCGCCGACGGCTCCATGAATAATTTCGGTTTCGTTTAAATCCATATCTGTCTGAGATGTTTCATCTTCATTCTCAGTTTGATCTGGATTTGAAGCCGTTTTATTCTTTGGAGGTCGTCCTGGCTTCTTTCCAATCATAATTCATTAAATTGCTTATGGAATTAAGATATCTTTGTTTTCCAATACAATATTAAGAATCTTTTGATTTACAGAAAGTTTCTTTGAAATTTAAAATTTTAATCCTTTTTAAGACTGCTTTATCGCTAATTCTTTAAGAATTTATTTTAATTTTCATATGCACTTTTTTCTTAAGAAAACTCCTATTCATTTATGGATATTTTCTTTTTAGAAAATTTGCACGTACTTCACAATTTTAATTTCGTACTTAACTAATATTTTTGTTTTGTTCCGAAATAAATTTGTAAGTATTATTTGCAACTTAAAATTTCGTACTGAACTGATATATTTTGTTTTGTTCCGAAATTAAATTTGCATACACTTTTCCGCCTTACACAACCTCTTATATTCGTACTTAACTGATATCTTTTGTTTTATTTCCGAAATTGAAGTTGTGTTTTATTTTTCAAGATAGGTTTTCACCCCTCTTTTAAAGAAAAAATTTGATTATATATATTTTCTCAGAAAATGCACTGTATTATAACAGTTACTAAATTCTGTCTAAATATTGTTAATCAATTTTTTTCTTATCCAAAAAAAATCTGATTATGTATATTATTCTCAATAAAAATGTGCTATATAATGATAGCTACTATTTTCTGAGCGAAATATTTTTAATCAATTTCTT
>Ga0102918_1000193_pt1 | contig 13144 bp, 11 predicted proteins | sample Colrivmeta1563A3_FD_78202 | JGI IMG/M metagenome (GOLD analysis project Ga0102918, IMG submission 78202) | Estuarine microbial communities from the Columbia River estuary - metaG 1563A-3 | ecosystem: Environmental > Aquatic > Marine > Intertidal zone > Estuary | place: USA: Columbia River...
AGCGGTCATCGATGCGGGGCTTGACGAGTAAAATAGCCTGTTTGGCAAATGCAGCGCGGCGCAAGCGGCGAATGAGCTCTTCTGTTTTTCCGGAGAACATAGACCCACAGATCACTTCTATCCAACCTTGTTGTCCGTTTTCTTTGGTAAATTGCTCTAAAAACATAGTGCTGTTGAATGAGATTGTGAAATGTTTTCTAATTTTGATTCGGTAGTTCTATGAGCTCCCGATTGCACGAAATTAATAAGTTATAAGCAATGTCAGAAAAAAGTCCATCCCTAATGATCAAAACTATTCTCGGACACCTTCATTCAGGTGTTGAAAAACTTGAGTCCGGGCACCTCTCCCCGGAAGAAATGGAATTATTAGTCGAGGACGCCAAAGAACTATACGAGCGCATGATTATTTTGCGCTACAAAATTTATGAAACCAATGTTTTGGGAGTACAGGCACCCGTCATTTCAGCGAGCCTGCGCCAGCCCGAAATCGAAACACCCATCGATTTATTTGGCAGCATAGACGAACCTGCATCGGAACCTGAATTCGAAGTCACTTTTGCAAGTGGTGAAAGCGAAGAGCGCAACGAAGAAGTTTTCTACGACGAAAACGAGGAACAACTCGAAGACGAAGAAGAAGAGGAACAAGCCAATGAAGATGCAGAAGCTGAAGAAGAAGCAACCGAAGAAGCAACAGCTGAAGAAGAGGAAGAAGCCAGTGAAGAGGAAATGAGCGAAGAAGTCGCTGAAGTTTAAGCGGAATTAGAAGAGCCTGCCGAAGAAGCTACAGCTGCACAAACTGCCAATTGGGAACCGGAATTTTCTGGCGACCAACCCATCTGGATGGCTGAAATGGAAGCCAATATCCGAGACAACCGCAGTGTGTTCCCATTAGAGAGCCTCATTGGCGCATTTACACTCAATGAAAAACTACAGTTCATCAACGAGCTTTTTGATGGTTCTTCTGATGAATTCTCGAGCAACATCAAACAACTCGATCAACTCGCATCAATGGATGCTGCCCGCAATATGCTCACAGAACTGTCCCAAACTTTCAACTGGGATACCGAATCAGAAATTGTCGAAGATTTCATTTACAAAATTTGCCGACGTTATGCGACTGGCGCATAGTTTCGTTTTTTGTTGCTTGTTTACGCTTGGCTATGCTCAAACATATCCTTACCGAGAAACCATCGCCAAGCTCTGTTCGCCTGAATTCGCCGGTAGGGGTTATGTCGAGGACGGCAGCGCATTGGCCGCTCAATTCATTGCAGCAGAATTCCACAAAATTGGCCTGCAGCCCTTCAAAAATAAATTCGAACAATCATTTACACTGCCCGTTCAAACTTTTCCGGGGGCCTGTTTATTTGCGGTAGGCTCAGACACCCTTAAGCCGGGCATCGATTACCTCGTTCATCCTGGTTCTGCGGGCATTTCTCTTCCTACAAACTATCAATTGGTATATTGCAATGTACGTACGCTATACCGCAGCGTCAATGCCTTTAAACCTTGCCCGAAAGACCGCATGTTGGTAGTTCAGACCTCAGGATTTGGCGGAGATACCAATAAAGTACTACAAACACGCCTTCAGGAACTCCAACAATTTGCAGCAACCATAGAACTCACCTCGAGCAAACTCACGTGGTCGGTGAGTCAGCAAGCGAAGCCCTACCCTGCTTTCCAAGTGCTTTTAACTGCCTTTGCAAACAAACCCCAAAGTGCCTTGATGCACTTGACAACTTTATTTGAACCAAAATTCACCTCAAGTAATGTCATTGGCTATTTGCCCGCCGCTCAAAATGCCAAGAAAAAACCTTATTTAGTCATTACCGCACATTACGACCACCTCGGAAAGATGGGCAAAGACACCTATTTCCCAGGTGCCAACGACAACGCTTCAGGGGTCGGGATGCTTCTCTATCTCGCAAAAGAACTGAATCTTCAGCGCAACCCAGACTATAATTATGTTTTCATGGCGTTTGGTGGCGAGGAAGCAGGGCTTGTTGGGTCTAATTACTTTGTCAACCATCCACTCTTCAAACTCTCTCAAATTCGATTTTTGCTCAATACCGATATAATGGGAAGCGGCGAAGAAGGGATTACTGTAGTCAATGCAACACTCTTCAAATCAGAATTTGATCGCTTGGTCGAAATGAACAAGGACGGCAACTTCCTGACTCAAGTCAAATCTCGTGGGCCCGCTGCGAATTCTGATCATTATTTCTTCACAGAAAAAGGTGTGCCCGCATTCTTTGTGTATACAATGGGGCCAAATAAACACTATCACGATATCCACGACAAGGCCGAAGAATTGAGTTATGCGGCATTCGAACCCCTTGCCAAACTTTTGCTTGGATTTATGCGCTCATTTTAGTCGTCGGACTAAATAACTCGTTTGAAGAATCAAGACACTTAAGGATAGCCCTAATAAATACAACACAAGCTCTACACTTTGATCGGTGTAAATCAGCGCTAAACTCGTAGATAAATAGCCCAATAATTGGGTAACGCTGATTGCTAGAAAACGAAAAGCTTGCGCAACTGCATCTCCATTATTTCGGAAAAATAATATAACAGCCGAGGCCAAAACCAATAGAAAAGAGGTTACTAATATGCTCCCTACGCCTTTGAGCGGCAAATGAAAAACACCTATGAGCGCAAGCACTAAAAAAACAATATGGATAGACAGCAAAGTGGCTAAATAGGACCAAAGCGTAAGTCGCTTCTTTGAATTAGTCTTCACGATTGAGGGAATTCACTTCTTTAATGATCAAGTACAAACCAATTCCTACTCCCAGCAATGCCAAAACGATGGTAAAAAAACGATTGGTATTGTACTGCGCGTCGAGAAATGTACCGAGCCAAGTAAAGCCACCAATCACTGCTGCCATCTGAAAAGCAGCGGAAGTGAGTTTGAGATAAGCGTTGTGGGAAGCGTCTTTTTTAGTCATTGAACGCTGCTTCTGTATCTAGCTTTGGAGTGCTTACACCCGCACGCATGACACAGGCACCTTCGAAGAAAGCACCTTCTTCGATATGGAGTTTCATGGTTTGAATATCTCCTTTGATACGCGCTGTTGAGCGCAACACCAACAAATTCTCAACCATCAGTTGACCATCCATGGCGCCGTCGATTTCGGCATTGACACATACGAGATTGCCATTGATTTTTCCTGATGTTCCGATGATGACGCGTCCGGCACAAGATACGTTGCCATTTACCTCGCCTTCGAGGTGAATGTTGGTATCGGAGGTAAGGTCTCCGTTGATTTCAGTACCGGCAATAATGCGGTTTGTGCGGTCGGTGTTGTCAGGTTGTTGAGAACCTCCGAAAATGTCTTTTCTTAGCATGTTGCTTAGTAATTGTCGATGAAAAATCCTTTATATTCATCAAATTTCGAGGTTTCTATCAACTTTTTCAAATTTTCTTGATTGATTATGAAAATTTTATTGTTTTGATAGTCATCTAAATACTCAGCTCCGGCCTTATAGGCATTGACGAAATCCCAGGCAATTTTGGTTGTTGAGAATTCCGACACGAGCACAAAATTCTTTTCATCGAGTGTTGTTTTGACACTCGCCTTGACTTTAGAAGTCTTGAATGCTTTGGCAGCAAAATTGGAAACGGTTGTGCGTAAGTCGTCGGCCTCTTCATCATCGTCGAGTAAAATGATCACGAATTGGGATACATTGGGAATATCGGTGAAGATAGATTGTTCTTTGGCTCCTTGATTGACTTCAAATTTAGAATACCCTTTTTTGAGAATATCCAACATTTCTTTAGCGCGAACTGCTTGGTCAGACTTTGGTTTTTCATCGATGATGCGCTGAAGTAGTGGCACGAGTACTTGCTTGTCTGAAACTTGCTGCCCAGTAGCTAGGGCGTTGAGTAAAAGATACTCAGCGCGGTAAGCGTTGGCTGGGTCGGAGTCAATGATTTGCTGTGTGGCAGTTTGAACTTGGGCAAAATAACCTTGATCATACTTTGTGACTAATGCGAGGTAAGCTTCTTGGTCTTTTTGCGCACTGAGTTTTTGCTTGACATAAAAATCGGGGTCTTGGAAATATTTAGCTGCATCTGAGCTTGGGTACTTCTTTAATATGTATTGACGGTATTTATCGGCATCTGAAGTGGCTTCGTAAATTTTGTAGAGTTGAAAAGCCGCGGATAGGTCTGTAGGGTGATCGAGATTTTTGTCGAGAATTGCTAAGAATTGGGCTGCGGCAAGTTCTGTTTCGTTGAGAATTTCTTTGTAAAGCACTCCGGAAGTGTAGAGTGCTTCTAGCAAACGCTCTTGAGAAGCCTTGAATGCGACAGAAGTGAGTGGAATATCTTTGAGTAGGCGCTCAATGGAAAGGGAATCTTTTTGTTCGGGTGTTGCATTGGCTTGGGTGCTATCTTGTCCAGCGACCGGAATATTGGCGTTCAAAATGATGCGTTCACTACGGCGCCAGTCGTCGGTGTTTTCTCGAACGCCCCAGTTTTTGCGAAACTCGTTGTATCCTTCTTCGCGGAGTTTGGGGTTGTTGAAGATAAATTTGTTGCTATTTGCATTATTGTTTACGGGCTGGCTCTGCTGCAGTGCAAGCAGCTTAGCAGCTTCGAGTTCTTTGCGGCGCTGCTCGTCGCGTTTGATTTGCTTGAGGGTTTCTTTGAGGAAATCTTCGCGGTCTTTTTCGGAGAGCGCGGCAATTTTTTGAACGGAATCTTCAAATTGAGCAATTTCAATGGCCTTGACCAAATCGGCAAGTTTGGTTGCTTTACTCTTGATTTGTTCGCCGTTAGGGTAGTCTTCGGTGATAAAGCGCGAACTGGAATCGTAGTATTTCTGAGCAAAAACAAAGTTTTTATCTTGGAAGGAAATGTCGCCGAGCTTTTCGTAGGCCTGAGCGCGTTGTCTTTTATTATTATTGGAGTAAAAAGCAGCAGACGTGAGGTGCGACTTTGCCAACGGTTTATTGCCTTTGTTGAGTTCCATCAAGGCCATAGCATAATAAATTTGATCCTTGAAGGTGGCATTCTTGGCATCGCGCAACATCTTTTGAAGGTCTGCCATGAGGCGGTCGTCGCCGCTGACAATTGCTCTGTTGAGGCGTGCATTGAATGCGATGTCGGGCGCTGCAGCCGCCTTGAATGCCTTGCCATAATGAATGGCAGCTTCAGGCAATTGATTTTGTTGTTGATAGACTTGCGCCAAAATATAATTTAAACGCGCTTTTTCTTTTGCATCTGGACATTTGTCGATGGCTAACTTGAGGCCCTCCACAGCAGCATCGTATTCTCTGCGACGCAGTGCGAGGTCTGCGTAGGTGCGGTGGATCTCAAATTGAAGTTTTTTGGTCATCTGAGGCCCCGCTTCCGGGTTTTTGTTGCGCAAGAAAGGGATGTAGTCCGTCAGCTTTTTGTCGTTTTGGATTTCTGCTCGCTCATTGAGGGCATCTAAAATCAGTTTGGCATCGGCGTATTTACGTTGTTCGATGTCAATTCGAGCTAGCCATAAACTGGCCACGTACAGACTTGGGTCTTTGTCAAAAAAACGCTTGACAAACTCAAAATTGTCGCGTGCTTTGGCGTAATCGCGTCTGTAAAAATAGGCCTCTCCTACTGTCAGCCAGTTTTCATCGATCCATTTGTTGTATTCTACCGTTTTGTAGAACATGTTTTCTGCGGTCGGCATGCTGTGGTTGAGGATGACTTTAGCACATTTGACCACTGCGGTGTCTATGGCAGGAAGCATGCCCTTGACTTCTTTTTCTGTTGGAACCGGAAAAACAGGAAGAAGGGTGTAGAAATCTTCTTTGCGGCTATCTTGGTAGGTCTTTAAAGAAATTCGAAGTAATTCTTTGGCGTTGAAATGCCCGTTGTATTTGGCAGTTGTTTGGTGATAAAAGCGATTGAGCGGCGTATTGTTTTCTGTAGAACAAGCCCATGACAAAAGGAGCAGTAGCGATGTCAGTAAGAGGTAAAGGCTTGTGCGCATGGACAATGAAAGGCGTTATAACGCAAAAATTGCGTTTTTAGTATGTAGGTTAAGCAATATTGGTAAAGACCTGCTGGATATCGTCGTCGTCTTCGATTTTATCGAGCATTTTTTCGATGTCGACGAGTTGTTCTTCGGAAAACTCAACTGGGCTTGTTGGAATGCGCTTGAGACTGGATTTCTGAACTTCAATTTGCATGTCTTCGAGGGCTTTAGCGATGGTGCCGAAGGAGGTGTAGTCTCCGTAGACAACGATTTGCTCTTCTTCGATGTCGATTTGCTCACAGCCCGCATCAATCAGCTCTAATTCGAGCATTTCAGGGTCTAGTTCCGCGGTTTTGGCGATTTCAAAAACACTTTTGCGCGCAAACATAAATTCCATAGAGCCATTTGGCACGACGGAACCACCAGCCTTGTTGAAATAAGATTTGACATTGGCGACAGTTCTAGTGGGGTTGTCGGTGGCGCATTCTACGTATACCAACACGCCGTGAGGGCCCTTTCCTTCGTAATTTACTTCAGTGAAAGAAGCAATATCTTTTTGAGCTGCGCGCTTGATCGCCGACTCGATATTGTCTTTGGGCATGTTTTCAGATTTCGCATTCTGAATAGCAGTGCGGAGCTTCGCGTTGGTAGTTGGATCCATGCCACCTTCTTTGGCTGCCATAGTAATGGCTTTGCCCAATTTTGGAAACATTTTGGACATTTTGTCCCAACGTTTTTCTTTTGCTGCTCTGCGGTATTCAAATGCTCTTCCCATGGTGTGGCTTCTTTTTGGGCAAAAATAAGGAATTCAAGAAGAATTTTCAAGAGGCAGCTTGGCCTTAAGCTAAAATCTGCTCGATATAGTTCAGGAGTGGTTCTTTTCCGAATCCGGATTGGGCCGAGGTGGTGAAAACCGGTGGTAATTCAGCCCAAACTTTCAGCATCTCTTTTTTGTACTTGGCCAGGTTCTTTTGTAAGGCAGTGCTCGAGAGCTTGTCTATTTTGGTAAACACCATGGAAAAAGGCAGCCCTTTTTCGCCGCACCAATTCATGAATTCTAAATCGATCTTTTGCGGCTCTAAGCGGGCATCAAGTAAGACAAAAATATTGTAAAGTGTCTCGCGCTTGGTAAGGTAGTCAGATATAAAGCGCTCGAAAGAACTGCGCTGCGTGCGACTTACCTTTGCATAGCCATAGCCGGGTAAATCTACCAAATACCAATGTTCATTAATGAGAAAGTGATTGATGAGCTGGGTCTTGCCCGGTGTTCCAGATGTTTTTGCGAGTCCTTTTTTGGAAGTTAACATGTTGATCAACGAGGACTTACCTACGTTGGACCTTCCGATAAAAGCAAACTCAGGCTTGCCGTCTAGCGGACACTTGCTGACTTCTGTGTTGGAAATGGTAAATTCTGCGCTTTTGATTTGCATCTTGCAAAGTTACTTTAAACTTTTATTTTTGCAGGCATTGCGAACAATCTATCTTCAAGGTTGTTAGGGTTTGACTACACAGCAGATGGCAGAGTATAAAATAAAAGATATCGAAATCCTGACGGGCATTAAAGCCCATACCATTCGTATTTGGGAAAAGCGCTACGGAATGCTCATTCCGGACCGCACAGACACTAAAATCCGAACCTACACCGACGCCGATTTATCATTTTTGCTCAATGTGAGTTTATTGAACAAAAAAGGCTTAAAAATTTCCAAAATTGCCACCATGGGCACTACCGCCATTCATCATATGGTGTCTGAAATTCGGCTCAATTCTTCCATAGACAACGCCGAGGAAAAACTCATTTTAGCACTCCTCGAACTCGATGAGCAACTCTTCAGAAATACGCTCAACGACCTCATCAAAAACAAAGGGCTAGAGGCTACATTTGCAGAAAACCTCATCCCTTTTCTGGATCGCATTGGCGTCATGTGGTTGGTCAACAGCATTACTGCAGCACAAGAACATTTTATTTCGAACCTGATTCGTCAAAAAGTTATTACCGAAATCGATAAGCTTCCTATCCCGTCAAAATCGAACGAAAGTGTACTGCTTTTCTTACCAGAACACGACTGGCATGAAATCGGTTTGCTTTTCTACCAATATTTATTGCGCTCCAAAGGCCACTATACCTACTATCTCGGACAAAGTTTGCCTTACGATTCTCTTGTAGACTGCATAGAACGTCTCAAACCGACGGTGGTATTGAGCAGCTGGCTTACCGCAGTTGACCAACATTTCATTGTAGGATATTTCAAGCAACTCAATGCCGATGCGCCCAATGTCCGCTTTTTGGCTGGTGGCGCACAAATTCATACGCACTCCGTTGCGCTTAAAGGGCTTATTACCGAGGTGAAAAACTCTGCTAGTTTGCTTTCGCTTTTTGCTTAGAGCACAATATTCACAATCTTACCGTGCACCACAATCACTTTCTTAGGGGTCTTGCCCTCGAGCCACTTTTGTGTTTCGGGTTTGTCAAGGATGAATGCTTGGACTTCTGCAGGAGTCAAAGATAAATCGAGTGTGGCTTTAAAGCGCATTTTGCCATTGAAAGACACCGGATAATCAAAACTGGATTCTTGTAGGTAGCTTTCGTCAAAAACGGGATAGCTGGCATCAAAAATGCTCGCTGCGTCTGGTCGCAATTTGGACCAAATTTCTTCGCAAATATGCGGCGCATAAGGCGCCATGAGAATAGTGAGTTGCTCGAGAATATGGCGGTTGTTGCATTTTTGTTCCGAGAGCTCGTTGACGCAGATCATAAAACTCGAGACGCCTGTATTAAAAGAGTAGCGTTCGAGGTCATCACTGAGTTTTTTAATTGTTTTGTGCAAGGTTTTGAGCGCGGCAGGGCTCGGTGCTGCGTCGCTAACTTCAAACTGACCATTGGGGTGAAACAAACGCCAGTACTTTTTCAAGAAACCATGAACACCTGTAATTCCTTTGGTATCCCATGGTTTACTTTGTTCGAGTGGCCCAAGAAACATTTCGTACATGCGAAGGGTATCCGCACCGTATTTTTCGCAGAGGTCGTCTGGTGTGACTACGTTGTACCAGCGCTTGGACATTTTATCAACTTCTCTTTTCACCAAGACTTTTCCATCTGCATTGCCTACAAATTCTTGCTGCGCATATTGTGGCTGCCAAGACTTGAGCGCATCGAGTTGAATGCTGTCATCGTCGTTGAGTAAGTCAATGAGGATACGGACTTCTCTGAAACCATCATGGGAAGCAGGAAGCATATCAACCGAGTACATTTTTTGATCCGGACCTATGTATGCAATGGCAGATTTGCCGAGGATCATGCCTTGATTGATGAGCTTGGCAAAAGGTTCGTCGAACTGAAGATAACCGAGGTCATATAGCGCTTTGGTCCAGAAACGCGCATAAAGTAAATGGCCTGTTGCGTGTTCGGAACCACCGATGTATAAATCGACTTGGTTCCAGTATGCCAGCTTTTCAGGATCGGCAAAAGTTTCTTGGTTGTGCGGGTCCATGTAACGCAAAAAATACCAAGAGCTTCCGGCCCAGCCTGGCATGGTATTGTATTCCATGCGCTCTCCTAACTGACAAGACCACGCCTCTTTTGCCGCTCTGGCCAATGGTGGTTCACCATCTTCGGTAGGTAAATAAGCATCTACATCGGGTAAAGTGACAGGCAACATAGTGTCATCGACGAGCTGTGGCAAGCCATCTTGGTAATAAACCGGGAAAGGCTCTCCCCAATATCGTTGTCTGGAGAAAACGGCATCGCGCAGGCGGTAATTGGTTTTGCCTTTACCAATTCCTTTGGCTTCGATAGCAGCTATTGCTTTTCCCATTGCTGCTTTGTAATCGAGGCCATTTAAAAAGTCTGAATTGGCAATGAAGGCATCTTTTTCAGCATAGGCCATTTCAGAAATATCTATGTCGGCAAAAATAGCTGGGATTGGCAAGCCAAAATGTCTGGCAAAATCGTAGTCGCGTTGGTCTCCACAAGGGACTGCCATCACGGCACCAGTGCCGTAAGAAGCCAAGACATAATCTCCGATCCAAATCGGAATTTCTTGTCCTGTGAACGGATGCAAAGCATAAGCCCCCGTGAAGGCACCAGAGATATTTTTAACATCGGCTTGGCGATCGCGTTCTGTCTTGAGTGCCGCTTGTTGCTGGTAAGCGGCTATTTCATCTTGCTGATCTGCCGTGCAGATTTGAGCGACAAACGGGTGCTCAGGCGCCAAGACCATAAAGCTCACGCCAAAAATGGTATCGGGGCGCGTCGTAAATACTTCGATTTGCAGTTCGGTATCCTTGACAGCAAAATGAACACTTGCTCCTTTAGATTTACCAATCCAGTTGCGCTGTTGTTCTTTGAGTGCGTCGGTCCAGTCAATGCGGTCTAGGCCTTCTAGGAGGCGTTCTGCATAAGCTTTGATGCGCATAGACCACTGCATCATGCGTTTTTGTTCTACAGGATGTCCCCCGCGTTCAGAAACGCCATTGACGATTTCGTCGTTGGCGAGCACGGTTCCTAAAGCCGGACACCAATTGACCCAACTCTCTGCGAGATAAGCCATTCGGTACTGTTGCAAAACCGCTTCTTTTTCTGCTGCGCTGTATGATGCCCAGGTTGAGGCAGAAAATATTTCTTCTTGGTCGCACACAGCGTTTACGCTTTGGTTTCCATCTTTTTCGAAAAGAGCGATCAGCTTGGCAATTGGCTCAGCTTTATTGGTCGATAAATCGTAATAAGCATTAAAGAGCTGCTTGAAGATCCATTGGGTCCATTTGTAGTACGATGGGTCTGAGGTGCGGACTTCTCGATCCCAATCAAAACTAAAGCCCATTAGGTCAAGTTGTTCGCGATAGCGCGCAATATTTTCTTTGGTGGTAATCGCCGGATGCTGCCCGGTCTGAATAGCGTATTGTTCGGCGGGCAAACCAAAAGAGTCATAGCCCATCGGGTGCAAGACATTAAAACCTTTCAAGCGCTTGTAGCGCGCAAAAATATCCGAAGCAATATAACCGAGCGGATGCCCAACGTGCAAACCTGCACCAGATGGATAAGGGAACATGTCAAGGACATAAAACTTCGGTTTGCTGCTGTCTTCGGTGACTTGATATGTTTTGCGCTCCTGCCAAATTTGGCGCCATTTGGCTTCGATTGCGTTGAAAGTGTAGTCCATGGTTGTAAATAGAATGCACAAAGATACAAAGCTTGTGCTTAACGCAATAGAAAGTAGACGCCGAGAACTAAAAGCAATGCGTCATAGGAGCGTTTGGGTAAAAAAGTCTCGCGCTTTAAGACAAGTAATGCAAGCAAAATCCACACGAAGGGGAATCCCATTAAATAGGCAAAGAAAGCCAACAGAAAAATAACCAGATAAGCCGTTGTACCTTGGCCCATCTTGCTTGCCAAGGTCATGATTTTCCCGTTGTCTTCTTCGATGTCTTCGGCATCGACTTGAATGCTCAACGCCAAATAAAAAATGAAAAATGGCAGGTATGCTAAATTCGCGTTGCCGGCAAATGCGGGTATTAAATGGAGTTGGATATACCACATCGTGGCAATCAGAAAGTTCTTAAGCAATGTGATCTGACGCCATGCAAGCCCCTTCAAATATGTAATGAGTAACACTAGCTGGAGCAACAACAGTGACCAAAACCAAAGATAGGGCAATGACGACTTGTAGGCAAACAGATAAAAGGCCACTACAAAAGCCAACGAAAGCAAGAAACTACCCTTTAATCGCGGCATTTCTTTCGTTTGAAAACCGAAGTAGACCAAGCCAATCAGGAGGCCATGAGCAACTGCTTTTGGAAGTAATTCGAAATCGAATTGATCAACCACACGCGCCCAATGAAATAATCCGGCACTATAACACATTACATAGAACGCCAGCAGCAAATTGCGGAAATAACTACTTTTCAATGGCATCAATGATTTGCTCAATTTTAATTTGTGCGATGCAAGCACACTCCTGGCCAGCCGAACATTGTGCGCATTTAGGGTCGTGTTCAAGTGCTACAGACTTATTGCCCAATGCCGCCCAGCGCCCAGGGTGTATAGGTCGGCGACTTGCAAATAAACCAACTGCCCGAATTCCGCATAGGCCCGCCAAATGATAGGGGCCAGTCGAACAGGCGACCAACGCTTTGGCTTGCGAAATAATGGCAATAAAAGTCTGAAGATCCCAATGGCCCGTTGCATCAATTATTTTTGGATTTTGCGGAAGTTGGTCCCGAAAGAACGCGCCTTCCTTTTCAGTTCCGGTGAAATAAACGGAGTAGCCCTTTGCGACTAATTGTTGCGCTAATTCCAGGTAGCGCGTTATCGGATACTCTACCCCACTTCCGTTCGACTTTGGGTGAAGAAGGATTGTTTTGCTCCAATTGTATTGTGCGAGTTCATGGGGCAAAACACTCGCCTTAAAGTTCAATTTTTGATTGATTTCATTGAGGGTTGGAAGAGCTGTTATGCCCATTGGCGCTAATAACTTAAAATTCAATTGTGCCTCATGTAGTGCCGAGCGTTTGCGGGTAAACCGCGGTCGAAAATTACAAGTCCAAAGATGAAAGAATCGATGTGCGGTGCCAATGCGCTTTGGTACTTTAGCTTGTTTGCACCATTGGGCTACCATCCTATTTGGAAACAAATGAATGACGACATCAAATTTGCTGAGTTGAGTGTTTCGCTCTCCTTCAGGAGCTTGCTCTAGCTGCTCTAGGGTAAGGATATCCGAAATGGGATCAAAACAAGACACTACTGCTTTGGTATAAGCGCTGCATAAATAAGTGAGTTCGCTGTCTGGAAAAGCGGATTTGATTGCTTGACACGCTGGCAAGGTGAGACAGACATCGCCAATGGCGTCGGTCCTTGAAATCAATATGTTTCTGAATTCAGGCATTTTTCCAGTGAGTTCGGAGCAATGTGTATTTCAATTTGGTTGCATACGCGCTGCGAATTGCGATATGCCAACCAGCCCTTCCATCCAAAAACCCGAATTTGAGTACATAGGTTTTGATGAATTGAGCACTGACTTTCATCGCAATTTTGAAGACTGAACTTTTCACCTTTCGCTCATATAACTCTTTGGCTGCAATCTCGGAAAAATAGGCAATTTGCTTGAAATGGTCTTCCTTGGTGTAATAGGAAAAATGCAAGAGGTCACCGAATAAGTGTTGCACTTGGAGTTGAGGGCCCGGCA
>Ga0102918_1000220_pt1 | contig 12413 bp, 9 predicted proteins | sample Colrivmeta1563A3_FD_78202 | JGI IMG/M metagenome (GOLD analysis project Ga0102918, IMG submission 78202) | Estuarine microbial communities from the Columbia River estuary - metaG 1563A-3 | ecosystem: Environmental > Aquatic > Marine > Intertidal zone > Estuary | place: USA: Columbia River Estuary...
TCAGCCGGAGCCCTCGGTGCAAATGCCACGATCGGTGCATTAGAAATTGGAATGGCTCTATTAATGACAGGTGTATTCATTTTTGTCGTGTTGCGCAACCTCTCTAAAGCGCCACTTACGCCAGTGAATCACCCATTCTTGGATGAAAGTAACCACCACGAAATTTAATTTGAAGACAATATAAAAAGTCATGGAAAATAAATTAATCATTTTACTTGTCATTGTTCTAGGCGCAATCGCAATTGCTCAATTGGTGCGTATTTATGAAATCTCAGCAAAGCTTCGCAAAAACGAAGAACACGAGATTTCACATCGCGATAACAACCTAAATGCCCGAATGATGTTCGGATTTATGTTGGCGTTCTTTGCATTTTTCATTTACCTTATGTCTGCCTACGGCTGGACCGGCAGAGGATCTGCAGCTTCCAATGAAGGCGAAGAGATGGACTGGTTACTCAACCTGAATTTTGTCATCATTATTGCCATTTTCTTTTTCACCAATTTCTTGTTGTTCTACTTTACTTGGCGATATGTAAAGAAACCAGGCGTTCCAGCTTTCTACTATCCTCACAACAACAAATTAGAAATGCTTTGGACGGTTGTACCGGCCATCGTTTTAGCGGTCATCATCATTCTTGGTCTACAGACTTGGAGTCACTTAACCGGCCCAACTACGCCAGAAGCCGAGAAAATCGAATTGTTCTCTAAGCAATTTGACTGGACTGCTCGCTATGCTGGTGCAGACAACACCCTCGGTCTTTACGACTACAAATTGACCCTTGACAACAACGAATTGGCTTTGTTGACATCCAATACAATCGATTCGGCATTGGCCAATATGTTCGGAGGCGCAACGGGTATCCGCAGCTTGCAAAAATTGCTCAACAACCGCGACACCGTATTTAGTGATTCAACACTCAATGTACTCAAAGCAGATTTATCTAGAAAAGAGCGTTTGTATCGTTTCCTTACCCAAATGAAACAAAATCACAATCCAAAACTAGATGCAAGTGCCTGGGACGACATCATCCAAAAAGACACCCTTTATCTTTGTAAGGGTCAGGAATACGAAATTGCGCTCAGAGCAAAAGACGTTATTCACTCCGCATACTTCCCTCATTTCCGCGCACAAATGAATACCGTCCCTGGAATGGCGACTCGCATGAAATTCACGCCGAATAAAACCACCGCTGAAATGCGTCTTGAGAAAAACGACGAGCAATTCAATTACATTTTGATGTGTAACAAGATTTGTGGTGGTGCACATTACAAAATGAAAATGATTGTGGTTGTTCTTGACAAGCCAGCCTATACAAAATGGATGGACGGCAAGAAAAAAGCAACGTTCAAAGATCAATACTTCCCTGCAGCGGCACCAGCTCCAGCTGCACCAGCGGACACTACTGCAGTAGCGGCAGCTGTAACAATGAATTAATTTAGCAACGATAAAACAATAAAAAATGGCTTCACACGACGCACACGCACACGGACATCATGAGGATCACCATCACCATGAGGAGCATTTTATTTCGAAATACATCTTTTCGCAAGATCACAAAATGATTGGAAAGCAGTTCTTGTTAACTGCTGTCTTCATGGGTCTTGTTGCAATGATGCTTTCGATTCTCTTCAGAATCCAGTTGGGTTGGCCAGGGGAGAGCTCTGATATTCTTTCTTTCTTTTTAGGAGAAAAATGGGCGCCAAATGGCGTTCTTAAAGAAGATATGTATCTTGGTTTAGTGACCATTCACGGTACCATCATGGTATTCTTCTTGTTGACAGGAGGCCTTTCCGGAACGTTTTCAAACATCCTGATTCCATTGCAACTCGGTGCCCGAGACATGGCATCAGGCTTTTTGAACATGTTGTCTTATTGGTTCTTCGCTTTGTCGTCTATTATCATGTTGGTTTCTCTCTTTGTTGAGTCTGGGCCAGCAATGGCTGGTTGGACAGTCTATCCGCCATTATCTGCACTACCACAAGCTGTATCAGGATCTGGATTGGGCATGACCCTTTGGCTGGTTTCAATGGCCATCTTTATCGCTTCGTCTTTGATTGGATCATTGAACTACATCGTGACCATCATCAACTTGCGCACAAAAGGCATGACCATGACCCGCATGCCACTCACCATTTGGGCATTTTTTGTAACGGCTATTTTAGGTGTACTTTCTTTCCCTGTATTGTTGTCAGCGGCATTGCTACTCATTATGGACCGCACCATGGGCACTTCATTCTACCTTTCCGACATCATCGTTGGTGGGGAAATGCTCACTAATCACGGAGGTTCACCAATTTTGTACCAACACTTATTCTGGTTCCTCGGACACCCTGAAGTTTACATCGTATTGCTTCCTGCACTTGGCTTATCTTCAGAAATCATTGCAACGAACTCGCGTAAACCTATTTTTGGTTACAAAGCCATGATTGGTTCGATTCTCGCAATCGGTTTCCTTTCCTTTATTGTTTGGGGTCACCACATGTTCGTGACGGGCATGAACCCATTCTTGGGCAGCGTTTTCGTCTTTACTACGCTCCTCATTGCGATTCCATCTGCAGTAAAAGTATTTAACTACCTCACCACACTTTGGAAAGGTTCTTTGGTCTTGACGCCAGCCATGTTATTTGCAATCGGTTTGGTTTCTACCTTCATTACAGGAGGTGTTACAGGGATCATTCTCGCTGACTCCGCTCTAGACATCATGTTACACGATACTTACTTCGTTGTTGCTCACTTCCATATTGTAATGGGGATGTCTGCTGTGTTTGGTATGTTTGCGGGTGTTTACCACTGGTTCCCAAAAATGTTTGGTCGCATGCTCAATACGCGTTTGGGTTACGCTCACTTCTGGGTAACCTTAATCGGTGCCTATGGCGTATTCTTCCCGATGCACTTTGTCGGATTAGCAGGTGCTCCACGCCGCTACTACGACTACTCGTCATACAGCGAATTTGACAACAACTCGTTTGAACTGATGGTTGACCTCAATGAAATCATCACCACATTTGCGATTATCGCTGCTGTGGGTCAGGTTCTATTCTTGTTCAACTTCTTCTACAGTATTTTTAGAGGTCCGAAAGCGCCACAAAACCCTTGGAACTCTACAACCCTAGAGTGGACAACTCCAGTCGAGCACATGCACGGCAACTGGCCAGGTGAGTTACCAACCGTACACCGTTGGCCTTACGATTACTCCAAGCCTGGTGCATCCCAAGATTTCATTCCACAAACTACGCCTCTTGAAGATGGCGAAGAAGAGCATTAGAATTCAGTTAAATGCTACTACATGAAAAAGGCCCGATGAATCGGGCCTTTTCTTTTGTTTTTATTCCAAGTTTTCCAGCTCTTTGGCTACTTTCTCTAATTCTTGATAGAATTCTGGCCCAAAAGCCCGTTCTAGGGGCTCTTTTAGGAATTTAAAAACAGGCACCTCTAATTTCTCTCCGCAAGCACATGCGGGCTCACAGATGTCCCACTTTTCGTAGTTAAGTGCCGTGTAATCTTGGAACTTTTTGGTCCGAATCGGATAGAGGTGACATGAAATTGGCTTAGGGAAATCGATATGACCCTCGCGTTGTGCTTTTTCAATTGCACATTTGGCGATACCTGCCGCATCAAAAAAGACAAATGCACATTCAGCGCCATTCACGAGTGTAGTAGCGGGCTCAAAATCTTGATCGTGATACACCACTCCTTGCGCTTCAATGGCTTCAATTCCTTCTGGCCTCATGAATGGACGTATTTTCTCTAAATTGGCTTCAATGATCTGAATTTCTTCTTTTGTTACAGGCGCGCCTCCGTCGCCTTCAATGCAACAAGCTCCCTTGCAAGCGTTGAGGTCACAAACGAACTGCCGTTCAAAGATTTGGGTAGAAACAATTTTGTCTTTGATTTCAACTAACATAGCGCAAAGATACGCGATGATTTTGTGGATTAATTTAAAATGCGTATATTTGCCTCACATTTGTAGATGATAGGAACGAGGGGACGCAAGTCCCCTCTTTTTTTCAGCTGTCTCTGCAAAAGCAACGAATACAAAATTATGTTAGATCCAAAGGTCATACAAGCACTCATAGACGAACGCATCGCAGAGCTCGATAACGGTCTCTATGTCGTGGACCTGCGCATTTCACCGACCAACGTGATTCACGTAGAGCTTGACAAACTCAAAGGCGGTGTAAGTGTCAGTGATTGCGTATCCGTCTCTCGCAATATCGAACACAACCTCGATCGCGAAAAAGCCGATTTTGAATTGCATGTATCATCGGCGGGTCTGGACAAACCGATTCGTCACATCAATCAATTCGCTAAAAATGTGGGCCGAAGTTTTAAGGTGCTCCCTGAAGCAGGTGAGCAATTTGAAGCCGAGCTCATGAAAATGAACGAAGATATCTTGGTATTCAAGCAACGTCACCAAGTACGCGACGAAGTAAAAAAGAAAAAAGTTTGGGTAGAAGATTTCATCGAACTACCCTACAACCAAATAAAAGAAGCAAAAATTGTAATTTCATTTAAATAAGCCCCATGAACAGTTTGGAACTTGTTGACTCATTTTCGGAGTTTAAAGAACTAAAAAATATTGACAAACAAACGATGCAGCACGTCCTCGAGGACGTCTTTCGTGCCATGCTCAAAAAGAAGTTCAATACCGACGAACACATCGATATCGTTGTCAATATTGACAAAGGTGATGTCCAAATCTTCTTGAATAAAGAAATTGTAGACGACGGCGAAGTAGAAGACCCGAATACAGAAATCGCTTATTCTGATGCCATCAAAATTGAGCCTGACTTCGAGATCGGCGAAGAAGTAACCGAAGAATTCAAATTCGGAGATTTCGGACGTCGCAATGTCTTGGCTTTGCGTCAAAACCTCATTTCGCGTATTATGGAGCTTGAAAAAGACCAACTATACAACAAATACAAAGAGCGCATCGGCGAAATCGTTACTGGCGAAGTCTACCAAGTTTGGAAAAAAGAAATCCTTATCATGGACGACGACAATAACGAACTCATTTTGCCGAAATCTGAGCAAATTCCATCCGATTTCTTCAAAAAAGGAGAATCTGTTCGTGCAGTGGTGGCTAAGGTCGACATGCGCAACAGTACACCTGTCATTATTCTTTCGCGCACTGCACCAGAGTTCTTGGAACGTTTATTCGAACTCGAAGTTCCTGAAGTATTTGACGGCCTTATTACCGTTAAAAAAATCGTTCGCGAGCCAGGAGAACGTGCTAAAGTAGCTGTCGAATCCTACGACGACCGCATCGACCCAGTTGGTGCTTGTGTGGGCATGAAAGGATCGCGCATCCACGGCATCGTTCGCGAATTGCGCAACGAGAACATCGACGTGATCAACTACACCTCAAACCAACAATTACTCATCCAGCGCGCACTTTCGCCAGCCAAGATCACCTCTATGGAGATACTCGACGACGAAAAACGCGTTAAAGTATACCTCAAGCCAGACCAAGTCTCATTGGCCATTGGTAAGGGCGGTAACAACATCAAACTCGCTGGCAAACTTTGCGGTTTTGAAATTGATGTTTACAGAGATGGCGAAGTAGATATCGAAGATGTCGACCTCGAAGAATTTGCAGATGAAATCGATAGCTGGATCATCGACGAGCTCAAAGCTATTGGTTGCGATACCGCAAAATCAGTACTTGAGATCAGCGTCGAGGACCTCGTTTCGCGTACAGACCTTGAAAAAGAAACGATAGAAGAAGTATTCCGCATTTTGAAAGCGGAATTTGAATAACTTTAATACCAATAAGGAGCGCAACAGTAGATTATGGCGGGAAAACCGATTCGTTTAGGAAAAGCAGCAGGAGAATTGAATGTAGGAATACCGACAATTGTCGAATTCTTAGGTTCAAAAGGCATTGTCATTGACCCCACTCCAACATCGCGTCTGGAGCAGGAGCACTATGATATTTTATGTCGTGAATTTGCTGCAGACCAGAGCATGAAAGAGCAGTCTAAAGCTGCTTTGCGTCGCGAAAAGCGCGAGTCTTTGTCTTTGAAAGATAAACCACAAGAAGAGCCCAATACAGCTCCTGTTGTCGAAGATGAGGACGAAGAAGACATCAACCTTGAAGAAATCAAACGTCAAGTGCTCACCGATGCACCTGCAAAGGCTCCAGCCCCCAAAGTAGAGGAGACGCCAGCCGCGGCTGAAGCAACGGAGAATAAAGTTAATGTTGTCGGCAAAATCGACCTCGATTCCATTAACCAACGCACGCGTCCTGACAAGAAAAAAGATAAAATAGCCGAGGATCAACCCGCAGCTACTCCTTCAGCACCTGAGCCTGACGCTCCGGCGCCTACACCAGCTCCGGCAGAAGAAACAAAAGCAGTAGAGCCTGAAAAAGCGCCAGAAATTGAAATGATTCGCGCTACGCGTCAGACCCTTTCGGGGCCAACCGTTCTCGGTAAAATAGACCTTCCGGTCGAGCGTCCGCGCACACCTGTTGCCTCATCGTCAGAAGATGCCAATTCAAAGCGCAAGCGCAAGCGCATCAAGAAAGTCGAAGTTGGGAACACCCCAAATAACGCCAACAAACCAAAAACCGAGAAAGCCGAGATCTCCGAACAAGACATTCAAAAAGAGATCAAAGAAACACTCGCGCGTTTGTCTAACCAGGGTGGGAAATCCAAGGCGTCTAAAAATCGTCGCCAAAAACGCGACAACTATGCACAGCGCCGTCAAGAAGAAATGGCCATGGCCGAACTCGAAGAAAAGACACTCAAGCTCACCGAGTTTGTTACAGTCTCTGAGTTGGCTTCCATGATGAATGTCCAACCTACGCAGGTCATCTCTGTCTGTATGTCTCTCGGTATTTTCGCTTCGATCAATCAAAGGCTCGATGCAGAAACCATTCATATTGTCGCCGACGAATTTGGTTTTGAAACCGAGTTCATTAGTGCAGAGCTTCAAGATGCCATCACAGTAGTCGAAGACCAACCCGAAGATTTAGTTGATCGCCCACCAATTATTACCGTAATGGGTCACGTAGACCACGGTAAAACCTCCTTACTTGACCGCATCCGTAATGCAAACGTTACAGAAGGAGAAGCAGGGGGAATCACACAGCACATCGGTGCTTACTCTGTGACCCTCAAAGATGGTCGCAAAATGACTTTCCTCGATACCCCAGGTCACGAGGCGTTTACCGCCATGCGTGCACGCGGTGCGCAGGTAACGGACGTCGCTATTATCATTGTGGCTGCAGACGACGACGTCATGCCACAAACCAAAGAAGCGATTTCGCATGCTCAAGCAGCGAATGTCCCGATGATCTTCGCTATCAACAAGATCGACAAACCTGGCGCCAGCCCTGATCGCATCCGCGAGCAACTTTCTGCCATGAACATCCTCGTCGAAGACTGGGGTGGTAAATACCAAGTTCAAGAAATTTCTGCCAAGCAGAACCTCAACATTGACGCTTTGCTCGACAAAGTGCTCCTCGAAGCAGAACTCCTCGACCTCAAAGCCAATCCTGCTAAAAATGCAGTCGGAACCGTTATTGAATCCTCTTTGGATAAAGGAAAAGGCTATGTTACCAACATGCTCGTAGAAGCAGGCACCATGCGCATCGGCGACGTCATCCTCGTCGGTCGCTACTACGGTCGCGTTCGTGCCATGCACGACGAACATGGTCAGGCGCTCAAAGAAGCGGGCCCAGCTCAGCCAGTATCCGTACTCGGTATCAACGGCGCGCCTAGTGCCGGTGACAAATTCAACGTACTCGACGACGAAAAAGAAGCCAAATCAATTGCGCAAAAACGCGAACAACTTTACCGCGAACAAGGATTGCGCACCACCAAGCACATTACCCTCGACGAAATCGGTCGACGCTTGGCCATTGGAGACTTCAAAGAGCTCAATATCATCGTGAAAGGTGACGTAGATGGTTCGATCGAAGCACTTTCAGACTCCTTACTGAACTTATCAACTGAAGAAATCCAGGTCAATATCGTTCACAAAGGTGTCGGTGCTATTACCGAAGCCGATGTCAACTTGGCCTCTGCATCAGATGCCATCATCGTGGGCTTCCAAGTTCGACCTACGCTTCCTGCTCGTAAATTGGCCGAGACCGAACAGATCGACATCCGCATGTATTCCATTATCTACAAAGCCATCGAAGAGATCAAAGCCGCGATGGAAGGAATGCTTTCACCAGATATCGAAGAAAAAGTACTCGGTTCTGCCGAAGTACGCGAAACCTTCGAAATCACGAAAGTGGGTACTATTGCGGGTTGCTACGTCCTCGACGGCATCATCAAGCGCAGTTCCAAAATTCGCCTCATCCGCGACGGCATTGTCGTGCATTCGGGCAGCTTAGGCTCCTTGAAGCGCTTCAAAGACGACGTCAAAGAAGTTAAAAACAATTATGAGTGTGGTCTGAACATAGATAAGTTCAACGATATTAAAATCGGAGATATCATCGAGGCCTACGAAGAAGTAGAAGTGGCAAGAAAATTGTAAGACCCAAGTGGCAAGTTGAATTTTCATTAATTTTGTAAGACATTAAAAAAGTTATTATGGGCAAATTAGGAGCACCAGAAATCATTCTTATCCTCGTGATCGTTGTACTTTTCTTCGGCGGTAAAAAAATTCCTGAACTGATGCGTGGTCTTGGCAAAGGCGTCAAAGAATTCAAAGACGCATCCAAAGGCGAAAACAACGCAGCAGAGCCTTCTACAGAAATTTCTAAAGAAGATAAATAACTGCATGTACCGCACTATCGCAGCCATTCAGAACGCCCTGCATTCTGGCAAAACGGCTTTGGACCTCGTTGAGGAACACCTAGCGCGTATCTCAGCACACCAGCATCTCAATGCTTTTTTAGAAGTTTTTGCAGATTCCGCTCGTGCCCAAGCCCGTTTGGTTGATCAAAAAATCCAATCCGGAACCGCAGGTCGGCTCGCTGGCGTCATTGTAGGCATCAAAGACAACATTTGCTACAAAGACCACAAAGTCTCTGCTTCCTCGAAAATCCTCGCTGGTTTCGAATCAATTTATAATTCAACAGTACTACAACGCCTTATTGACCAAGACGCTATTGTCATTGGTCGGCTCAATTGCGATGAATTTGCAATGGGTAGTTCCAACGAAAACTCTGCGTTTGGTCCTGTGCAAAATAACTGGAAACCAAATTATGTCCCTGGCGGTTCATCTGGAGGTAGCGCCGTAGCAGTTTCAGCCAATTTGTGCACGGTGTCTTTGGGTTCTGACACAGGCGGTTCTGTACGCCAACCCGCTTCCTGGACTGGCACTTTCGGCATCAAGCCCACCTACGGCCGCCTGAGTCGTTATGGACTCATCGCTTATGCTTCGTCATTCGATCAAATTGGTTTTTTTACCAATGATCTTGCCGATACCAAACTTTTACTCGAAATAACTGCTGGTCAAGACCCCTATGATGCCACAAGTTCAAGTGAGCCCAATTTGGTCAGAACAAATCTTCCTGAAAAACTCAAAATCGGCGTATTAAATGAGTGTCTCACGCATCCAGGTTTAGATGCTGAAATCAAAGAAAAACTCAATCAAACGCTCCGAAAACTCGAAGAAAAAGGCCATGAAATCATAGATGTGAGTTTTCCTTACCTCGAATACATGGTGCCAACCTACTACGTCTTAACGACTGCAGAAGCGTCATCCAATTTGTCGCGCTTTGACGGCGTCCATTACGGATACCGCAGCGCAGATGCCAAAGGCGTAGAAGAAACTTACGTTAAGTCGCGCAGCGAAGGTTTTGGCCCCGAGGTGCAGCGTCGCATCATGACCGGTACTTTTGTGCTTTCTCATGGCTACTACGACGCCTATTACACCAAAGGACAGCAAGTTCGCCGTATCCTCAAAGACCGAACTACTGCACTTTTAGCCGAATGCGATGTGCTGTTGTCTCCAACAACGCCTACCACAGCATTTGAGATGAACGCCGTCAAAGACCCCATTCAAATGTATCTCCAAGATATTTTTACGGTTCATGCCAACCTCACGGGTAACCCCGCCATTAGTATTCCTTTTGGTGTACACAGCAATGGCTTACCTTTTGGCATCCAATTAATGGCCCGCGATTTTGAAGAAGATCTACTTTTTCATGCCTCTGAAAATTTACAAGCAGTGATCGGATGAAATGGCTGATTTCTATATTGCTATTCCTTTCATCCACCATCGTGCTTGGTCAAAAACCCGCGCATTTAGTGCGGCCATCTGACTCCCTAGACCCAGACCCTTTTGTCAATACTGTCCAACAAAGCCTCAATTTATTTTACGCAGATTACGCGAATTCCAACAAATACGACTCAATCATTACGGCCCTGAACTACACACCGGGACAGGTACCCGTTTTTTCTGACTCGGTTATTTGTGCTCGTTTGGCCAAAATGAATGAGCTCACACCGTTTCAGCTCGATTGCAATGCAGCAACGCTCTCAACCATTAAGTTTTTTGCAGCCCAGCGCCGTGGTTTTATCCGAGTAGCACTAGGACGTTCGGCACTCTATTTTGACCTTTTTGAGGAGAAGCTCACCGAATACGGTTTGCCACTTGAATTGCGCTTTTTATCGGTCATTGAGAGCGGTCTGAGGCCACAAGTTAAATCAAGAGCAGGAGCTTTGGGTTTATGGCAGTTCATGTACAAAACCGGACTCTATTTTGGCCTCGACGAAAACTCATATATCGACGAGCGCATGGATCCCGAAAAAGCAACCGATGCCGCTTGCCGTTACCTCAAACAACTTTATGGCATTTACGGCGATTGGAATTTAGCATTGGCTGCCTACAATGCCGGGCCGGGTAACGTGAATCATGCCATCCGAAAATCAGGTGGCAAAACGACGTATTGGGAAGTACGACCTTATCTACCCGCAGAAACACAAGGTTATGTGCCAAACTTCATTGCTGCTGCCTACATGATGACCTATCATGCCGAATACAACATCATTCCCATGGAGGCCAAAATTCACAATTCACAACTCGACACCATGTGCGTGAAAAGTGGCGTCCACATGCAAACCATTGCTAAGTTAGTCGACTGGGACCTCACCGAAATCCAGAGCCTTAACCCCGTCTATAAAACCACTTATATTCCCAAAATGACTCCCGCGCGTTGCGTAACAGGCCCACTAGATAAAATTGGTTTGTTAGTGAGCTACGAAGACTCCTTATATCTTTTAGAAGAGGCTATTTACCATCCCAAACCAGTCATTCCACCTAGCCCAGTTGGTCAGGACACCACCCAAAAAGATACCACAAGTATCATCAACCCGCCTATAGACACACTTCAAACAAACATACCGCCTGCCAGCAACTTGATGTATCACAAAGTCAAAACCGGTGAGAACTTACGTCAAATTGCGCTCAAATACAGCGTATCTATCGAGCAACTCATGGAGTGGAACGCCTTGCGCACTACCAATATTTACGTAGGCCAAAAATTGACAATCTACACCAATCAAACACAAGTGCAACCAGCGCCAACGCCAGCACCTCCGCCTCCGCCCGTCAAGAAATACTACACCGTGAAGCCCGGTGACACCTTTGGTAAAATTGCGCAGCGCAATAACCTCACCCAGGCACAACTCCAACGACTCAACCCAGGCATCAGGATCAACAGCATTGCCATTGGGCAGCGCATTCGCATTAAATAAACTGCGATGAAAATTTCTGGCGTTATCATCACCTACAACGAAGCCCGGAATATCGGTCGCTGTATCGCTTCGCTTCAAGATGTTTGCGATGAAATCTTGGTTCTCGATTCCTTTTCTACGGATGAAACTGAAGCAATTTGCCTGCAACACGCCGTGCGCTTTGAGCAAAATAAGTTTGAAGGGCATATTCAGCAAAAGAATGAAGCACTCAACAGAGCAACACACTCCTGGATTTTATCGCTAGATGCCGATGAAGCACTCACCCCTGAGTTGAAGCAATCCATTTTGCAAATCAAAGCCAATTTACCTGAGCGCGGCGCCTTTACTTTCAATCGCCTCACGAATTACTGCGGAACTTGGATCAAACACAGCGGTTGGTATCCCGACACCAAACTGCGCTTGGCCTCTAAAAAAGATGTTCAATGGGGTGGGGTCAACCCGCACGATCAATTATTGCCGGGCCCTCAACTCCAAGTGCAACACTTATTCGGTGACCTCTTGCATTTTTCCTATTACACCAAGGAAGACCATTTCAAGCAAATTGCCTATTTTTCCGAAATTGCCGCCAAAGAGTTATATGAGCGAAAGGTAAAAAGTACGGTCTTCAAAATTGCGATGAAAGTCAGTGCTCAATTCATCAAAACCTATCTACTCAAATTCGGGTTTTTGGATGGAAGGGCTGGTTGGCATATCGCAATTCGCAGCGCGTATGCAACCAAATTGAAATACACATTGCTCCGAACTCACTGGAA